>Ga0114980_10000452_pt1 | contig 29849 bp, 41 predicted proteins | sample S_140806_EF_Meta_FD_87018 | JGI IMG/M metagenome (GOLD analysis project Ga0114980, IMG submission 87018) | Freshwater microbial communities from Lake Simoncouche, Canada to study carbon cycling - S_140806_EF_MetaG | ecosystem: Environmental > Aquatic > Freshwater > Lake | place: Lake...
ACCTGCACCTCAAGATGCTGGAGCGGGTGGGTGCTGACCGGGTGGTGTTCCCATCCAAGATGCAGGGACAGCGGCTGGGCATGGAGCTGGTGCGGCCCAACCTGCTCGAGCAGTTGCGCCTCGATGACCGCAACAGCATTGAGGAGATAAAGGTCCCTGGTGTTTTTGTGGGACAGTCCCTGGGCGAGCTAAACCTGCGTAAGCACTTCAAAGTGAGTGTTTTAGCGGCGGGTCCCAAGGGCCAGCTCCAGGTCAACCCCCAGGCCTCCCATCTGCTGCAGGTCGATGAGTTGTTGGTGGTGATGGGATCGAACGAGGCCCTGCGGTCGCTGCCTGGTGGCTGAGTTGGGCAGCGGTGTTGTGCTGGTCACGTTTATCTGATTATGTCTGATTGTTGATGATTGTGCAGCAGATGTATAGCATATCACCTCAATTACGCATCACTCGTTGATCGAAATTGATGCCAAGCCTAGCGTAATTTGCAATGTAAGCATGTCATTCCGACCCGCCTCCATTGGGTTGGGTTAATCGGTCCTCAGCTTTAACCCCGCAAAGGGATGCCACCAACCAGCACCATATGGCATGTATCAAACGTATAACTGATCAACCCTATTGATTCTCCATCATGCCACTGATTTTTATGTCTTACCCAGCCCAACAGATCAATCAGTTCTTTTTACTATTTTTATAGCCGTATAGTGTCACGACACAGCGACCATTGAATAAGGCATTGCTAAGAATTGCTGGACATCTAGTCATTGAGTCTGAAGAGCAACAACACAATTTAGAGGAACTTTACACCTCATTGGCAAGAGCTAAATTGCCGAAAGATACAAGCCTGTTGATCAACAGCAGTTTTCGAACGCGAACTAAATCACCGTTGTCGTATAAAGTGTTGTTCGGGCACTCACCGCGAAAGCGCTTCCATCCGCCGGGAAACTTTTAGGCGATGCTGTCAGCGCGTACGATCATGGAAATTGCTTCGACTAAGACGGCCATGATTGTCAGTGCGCAGAAACGCCGAACGCCGACTGCCACGCTGAACTACAAGCTCATTGATTTGCCTAATGTCATTGTCAGATTCGCTTTCTGAAATGAACCATCATCAATGGATCAAATGGAAACTTGCTGCTTTAGGTAGGAAATCCCAAAAAGAACTGAAGGTAGGGATTCTCCTGAATCTGGAGAACAGTCTCCTTGTCGCTAAGCCCTAAACGCTGTTTGATATAGATTGCTCCGAATGCCAATCGCACCGACTTGGCTGGTGCCCCAATATTAGCTCTGAACTGCGGAGCGTAAGTTCCTTATAATCTATCCCAAGGTATCAACTGCTCAAGCCTCACCCAGCGATTCTCAGGATCGAGTTTGCCCCCACATGGCAGATGAAACTCCGCGATGGAAAGCTGTCCGTTGTGTTACTTGCGAAACATGTGCGACCTTTAACAGTTGCAGCCCGGCGCCGCGAGGCCTGGCTGCGCCAGTACACCAGCGCCCTGCTTAGCCGCGACGTGCGTGAGATCGCCAGCATCGAGAAGTTGGAGCAGTTGCCACGGCTGTTGCGCGCCCTGGCCCAGGTGGCGGGCCAACTCACCAATGTGAACCAATTAGCCGGCCAGGTGGGGCTGGATAACAAAACTGCAGCGAAATATCTGGGGGTGTTTGAACAGTTGTTTCTGCTGCGCCGCATCCAGCCCTGGTGGAGTAGCCGTCTCTCCAGAATTGTGAAAACTCCCAAGTTGCAGTTCCTTGATTCCGGTTTGCTCGCCAATCTGCTTGGCTGTACCACGGTCAGCCTGCAGCGCGATCGCTCCCGCTTTGGGCCACTGCTGGAGAGCTATGTGGTGAGTGAACTGATCAAGCTGGCCAGTTGGAGTAGTGGTGATCTACAGGTGTTGGGCTACCGAGACAGGGACCAACGGGAGGTGGATGTGGCGATCGAAAACAACGCTGGCCAGGTGGTGGGCGTGGAGGTGAAAGCAAAGGCCTCGGAGCAGCATCGCGATTTCGATGGCTTGCGCCGGTTAGCGGATCTGGCTGCTGCCCAGTTCATCTCTGGCTTTGTGCTCTACGACGGCAACGAAACACTGCCCATGGCCACGCTCTGGCGGCTGTAGGGGAGATTTTTAAGGGGGGGCAGGCTTCATCACAATCCGGCTGAAACGCTGGCGTAGATGAGGCTCTGGGGCTGCTCAAGGGAGCAGGGGAACACCCAAGTTTGTGGCTGCGTGGTTGAGTTTGCGATCAAAGCTTGCCAAGGTGGCCCCTAGCCGCTGGGCCAAGGCCAAATAACTAGCGTCGTAGCTGGATAGGCCATGGGAACGGGCAAGGGCAAGCACCAGTGTTTGGCAATCCGCCAAGGGCTGGAGATCAGTGTCGATCGGCAATTTGTAGAGCTGATTGAGAAACCCATCGCTGCTGTCGGCCTGGATCACAGCTCGCCGTTCGGCCACCACCAGGGCGTTAGCCACCTCCAAATGCCAGAGGCCCGGCACCCACCACGGTTCAGCGCCGCAGGAAGCGAGCAGACGATCAGCCCGCTCCCTGTCACTGGGTTGCTGCCGCTCAAACACCCAGGCCAAGGCCATGGAGGCATCAATGACGATCGTCAACGGCGACCCTCCGCCACAAAACTCAGCACCTCGGCATCACTGACATCACGCACCCTGGGGAATGCCTGCAGCATCTGCACCGCTGCCGACACGCTTGCGGCTGCGTTGACCCGGTGGGGCACCAGATCAGCAACAGGCCTTCCCCGCACCGTGATGGTGAAGCGCTCGCCATGCTCCACGGCCCTCAAGAGGCGAGAGAGCTGGGTTTTGGCCTCGAAGGCACCGATCCAGGAGTCCATGCCAAAACGACCTAGTTCGCAACCTAGTTTATAAGCTGTCAGCACTCAGGATCAGCTTGCCCCCAGGACATTGGTATCGAGCTCGATCCCGGCCTGAGCAAGCTCCCGCAGGAACTGATCACCCAAAGCCACTGCCGTGGCCCAGTTCTCCGCCTCGCTCAGGCCGGAGCTGCGGGTGGGCTTGAAGCTGTGGTCCCCGCTGGGGATCCAGCGCAGCTGCAGCTGCGGCGAGAGGCTGTAGGTATCCACCTCCTCGCGGCGGCCAAAGTTGTCCCGCTCCCCCTGCAAGATCAGGGTTGGAGTCTGCAGTCCGGCCAGGTGCTCGGTGCGCAGCTGAAGCGGCTTGCCAGGCGGGTGGAACGGATAGCCCAGGCACAGACAACCGCGCACCCCATCGCTGGCGGCCAGTTCATCAACCAAAAGGCTGGCCACGCGGCCGCCCATCGACTTGCCACCGATGAACACCGGCCGGCCCGGCTGCTGCGTCTTCTCGAGCCGCACCTGCTGACGGAACACCTCCTGCAGAACGGGCATCCGATCGGGCCCCTGGCGGCGACCCGTTTCGCGCATCCGGGCCATATACGCAAACTCAAAGCGCACCACCCGCCAGCCCATCTCGGCCAGTCCGCTGGCGATGGCCGCCATGAACGGGCTGTCCATTGGTGCCCCGGCCCCATGGGCCAGCAGCACGGTGGCTGGCGCAGCATCAGGTCCATCGATCAACCGTGGCGCGGAAGGAGCAGCAGGATTCATGGATCGATCCTCGCGGAACCAGCCGGCGTCCTTCCGATCATCTCAACGCCGTCGCCGCAAGCTCTCGCAAGCCACCCCATCACCGTTGCCTGCTGGCTGAGGGCATGGGGTCAGGCAGGGCGTTCCAGCCGCTGTAGCCGCAGCTCACTCACCGAGGCGATGGCCTCGAAGTCGGCATCGAAGCGCACCGGTTCGGCCAGGTGGGCCTTGGGATCCAGCACGAAGGGTGCGATGAACTGCTTTAAGTGCGCAGGGCTGCGGGCGCGGGTGAAGTCGATCCAGAGGCTGGTATCGAGCAGCAGGGTCATGGGGCGAGCTCCTGGTCCCGCTGGCGCCCGCGCTCCTGGTCGGCCTCGTAGGTCTCCAGCGCTACGCCCCACTCACTGCTCAAGAACCGCTGGGCGATCTGGGCGCGGCGGCGCTGCTGCAGGGCCTCCTCCATCAGGCGGCGGATGGCGGGCCCCTTTTTGCGTTCGCCCGTGAGGTCCAGGATTTCGGCCATCTCCTTGTCTGATAGTTCGACGGTCACTTTCATGGTTTGGACCTCCAGAAGTCGGACTCTGTGCACAGCATGGCAGCAGTTCTTGGTGATCTGGGTAATGCCACACCCCGGAGACCCCCATCGCCGCACCGTTGCCATCGACTTGGCTGTGGCCCTAGGCATAGCCATAGTCTGCGCCGCGCCTTTTGCCTATGCCAGGCCGATACTTCGGTGCTGTTTGACCTGGTGGACCACAGCACCAGCGTTCAAATAAGTGGCGAGAGCTATGGCCGCAAGCGGGCACTGCGCTCAGCGTCCTGACCAGGCGTCAATTACCCGCCAATTGTCCACAAATCAAGGGCGGCCCCCTAAGTAGTTGACACCGGTCTCTTCCTGCCACCAGCTGATCGCCCTGATCTGCCGGCGCTGATCCTGGAGGCCCTTGCTAGGGGAAGTAAACGATGTGATCACCGCTATTCTGGTTTCAAGGTTTAGTGGCCGTACGGTCCCGGAGATCTGCGCCATGGGCGGTATCACCCTTGAAGATTTCACCCAAAGCGTTGCCTACAAGGAGATCTTTGGCCTAGGTGAGGCCAGGGGCATCGCCGAGGGCAAGGCAGAAGGCAAGGCAGAAGGAGAAGCATGGGGCGAGGCCAAGGTCACCCTCCGCCTGCTGCAGCGCCGCTGCGGCTCCCTCAGCCCTGGCCAGGAGGCCACGATTCGGGCCCTGCCCCTAGAGCGGCTTGAGCAGCTAGCAGAAGCCCTGCTTGATTTCAGCGGTGCGCCAGACCTCACGGCCTGGCTGCAGCAGCACGGCTAGTTGCAGAGAGGATCCTTGCCACCACAGCTTTGCTGGCAGAGCAATAAAACTGTCGGGTTTCAACTGGCTAGGTGGGATCTACAGCGGGCTTGGCTGGTGCAGCAACGGGAGCAGCAGGCTGCCGCCAGCGGCCATGAGGCCCGGGCCCATCAACGGCTCTTAACGCAATAACTGCTGGAGCTAAACCAGCCGATCGGGCAGGAATTGCCGGTTTTCTGGATTGCCTCCCGTTCGTTTTGTGGACTGCTGAGGCAGTAGTTACCAGCGCTATAGAAACCAATCGGACAGCTGTTGCCTGTTTTTTCAATTGCACCACGGCTGTTGCCAGCGCTGGAGGGCACGCAATAGCTACCGGAGCTGTAGTACCCAATCGGGCAGCTACCCAGCCGTGGCAGCGGTCGCACTGGTTGTTGGGCTAGGGCCGTAGAGCCCAAAGGGGCCGTAAACGCTGGGCCAGCTTCAGGGCAGTGATCAGATCAACAGGGGCCACCGCCAGCGCCTGCCGGTAGCGCTCTGCCCCAGCGGTCAAGGACCCGGCGATCACCAGTAGGCCGCCGAGGCTGCGCATGGCAAAGACAATCTGCGGCTCCAGCTCAATCGCTGCTTCCAGGCCCTGGCGCAGGGCCACGTGGGCATTGGCCTGGGCATGGGCATCACAAGCATTCGCCACCACTGCGCGGCAAAGCAACAGCCGGTCCTCCTCGAGCTCGCTCTTCTCACTGGTGAGCAGGCCCAGGTTGTAGAGAGCCTCCGGGTAGTCGATCACAACGTCCGACTTGATTGCCCAGAAAGCTCCACAAGGCCGGCATAGACTCCCTCTCCCAAGTCATATCTCAGAGCCAATCAAGGGAGAGCCGCAGCGGGAAACCAGTCCGTAGCTTCCTGGGAAATCAAGACGTCCGATGCCGCCAGCCGTTGAGCACGATTGATGGAATCATGGATGGCTATCGATGACGACGTGTTGAAGCTCTGATGCCATAAGGTGTTGAGAACAACCCCCGTTGCACAATCGATGTCAACAGGTTTCGACAGAGGGCATGCCCCAAAGTAATCGCACCTCACGTCCTGAATCACGTAGGAGTCTGCTATGAAAATCCGAATGATTTCCGATGGTCAAATCCGTGGTCTAAACATCCTTCAGCAGGATATTTTCGATCTCGTGCTGTCTGGGTTCCAGCAGCATGGCAAAGGAGATTACGAAAATCCCCCCAAGCAGGCGATCCATACGCAACCGCGGGCTTTTATGCATGCAATGCCAGGATATTTGCCGAGATCAGGTCTTGCAGGCACAAAGCTGGTCTCGGTTTATCCGGACAATCCGAGCAAGGGGATCCCCTCTACAACCGGGATCATCGTGATGTTGGACCCGGAAACCGGATTGTCCCAGTCTGTACTGGATGCAACCTGGATCACTAAGGTGAGAACAGCGGCGGTCAGTATGGTCACAACGAAAATCTTGTCTCAACAGAAGAACCCAACCTTTGGGATCGTAGGAGCCACAGGGGCCTCCGGAAGGGCGCACTTAGATGCTATCCGTGAACTCCATCCTGACAGTCGGGTTTTAGTGAACTCCCGTTCGCAAGTTGGTTGCAAGGTGTTGATCGAAGAGTATCCGGAAATCCAGATATCGTTCGAAAGTTCTGTTGAGGCAATCACCAAATCCTGCGATGTCTTGGTCGTTTGCACGTCGAATCTCTTGGAGCCGATCTTTATGTATGAGTGGCTCACGGAAGGGCAAACTGTGCTCAACGTGCATGCGTTGGGGTGGCCTGCTGAAGTCATGGATAACGTGGATCTCGTGACTTGTGATGACAGGGCTCAGATCCTGGACCAGACTAACGGTCTGACCGGAAAATATCCCGGATTGAACCCTCATGTAGAATTGGGGCAAATCATCGTGGGGAATCATCCAGGCAGAGAATCCCCGAAACAGAAAATCATGTCCTTTAACTACGGCTTGGCCATCTTTGATTTGCTGGTCGCAGGGGAGATCCTGAATAGATTGTCATAATTAGTCTCAAAAGTACGTGTAGCGACCGTGCAAGACCGAGAGCAAGGGCCCCGGGCATTCTTGCTCTGATCAGCCCCTCTCAGGTGCTGTGGGCTGGATTGTGTGGAGATTTTATCGTGCATTCGCCAGCACCTTCGTCTCGTCTTCGTTGCTCACCACGCGGCCATTGTCCTCGAAGCCATCAATCTGGTTGAAGTTGGCGGGGCTGGGAATACGCCTAAGCTGGGCGCAGAAACCCTTCAGTTCGGTGCTGCCCAGCTGAACCTTGGCGCCGTTGCTGAGGCTGTTGTTGAAATTGCGGGTACTGGTGGAGAACACGCTGGTGTTGTCTTTCACCTGGGCCTGGTTGCCCATGCAGAGGGAGAAGCCCGGCATCTCGATGCGGCTGCCGGCAGTCATGCGGCAATCGGACCATGAACCCTGCTGACATGTTGTATTGGCGGGGGCAGGTGGGTTGAATGTTGGAGTCTGCCATCCAATCTTCACTCTCAGTGAGGAGTTTTACCAGTTTTTCTGGTCCTGGCTAGAATTATTCAAAACCGAAAATTGCATGGCGTCACTTTGGGCTCTGGGTACGGCAATCGCTTACGCCATCGCCGGTGTGCTCATTGGCCAGGTCTGCAAGAAGAGCCATCCCCTCGCCGTCTCATTGATTGTCACAATCGGCACCCTGATCTTCTTCCTGCTGGTTGGCTTTCTTGGTCCTGGGATTCACCTTGAGGCGAAGTCCTTGCTCTACGGTATTTTGATCGGTATTTTATTTGCGGTGGGCAATGTCATCTACTACAAGGCACTGTCCATTGGCCCGATGGGCACCGTTTCAGTGACCTGCAGCCTGGCACCGCTTGTGCCACTTGGCTTTGACGTGCTCACAGGTAAGGTACCGAACCCCATTCAGTATGCCGGCTTCTTACTGATCGCTGCCGGCCTATGGCTTGTTGTGATGAAGCGGCAAGGCCCCATCGGGACATCGCCAGGTGGAGTGAATCCTTACTTGCTAGCGATTCCAGCCACACTGATCTTCGGAATTAATGATGTACTGTTTGAACTTGCCGACAGCGCCAGCATGCTGGGTCTATTGCTGCTGATCCAGATCTCGAAGCTTATCACAACTACACTGATTGCCCTGCCAATGATCAAGCGACTCAGATCAGGTTGCCTTCCGATCCTAAAGCTGCTACCAATCGGCGCTATATACGGCATAGGTTGGATTGCCCTTGATTGGTCGGCCAAGCAGGGATCGATCGACATCACATCCGCCCTTGAGTACAGCTCGCCATTCTTTGTGGCGATCCTGGCCTATATCTTCCTTCATGAGCGACTCTCCAGAAATCAGACCATTGGCTTCGTATCAGCGCTAGCTGGCGTCATTTTTCTGGTGGCCTTCCCCGCAGGTCACCATCTGGCTGCTGCAGCTGAATGTAGAAGCGAATGCACGCCGATGCACCGCCATCTCAGTCAAAGGCTGCGCTGATCAAGCCGCTGTAGAGGCTGACCCGAGCGGTTTGCTTGGGCTGGTTTTGATGAGCCACTATTCGGCAGGCCGTGGCGCAGGATCACCCAATGCGTCGAGGCGGGCTGACATCGGCCTTGATGATGGATGCGCCTACTCGGAGTGATTGTTGGGTTTGGCGATGGTCATCACCCCCGTGCCGAGTAGCGGCGGCATGCCCTGGAAACCGGGCCGCCGCTTGCCCTTGTTGAGTGCAAAGACCACATCCTCGGTCCAGATCTGATAGGTGCCGCCGTTGAGGAGCACGATTTCGTAGGAGCCGAGCAGACAACGGCCCATGTCGCAGATGCCGATGTCGAAGCGCTGCTGCTTGGGCCGGTACTGGGCGCAGACCACACCGGGGGTTTCTGCTGCGGCGTGGGTAAGGATGTTGCTGAGGATCTCGTTAGCCAGCCACTCCAGTGCCGGGATGAAGGCGGCGGCGTTGTCGACGGCGGCCAGAAAGATCAATACCTAAAGATCAACGCCGGATGATCAATGCTGATCGATGCAACTCGATCAGGTCGTGGCTTTGGAACAGATCTTTCAGTGATGGGAGCCAACGGATCAACAACGTAGACAGCTCCTTGTTGCTGATATTGCCTGTTGCGACGACGAGCAGCTTCCTGGGAGATCCCTGTAACAGCAGGCTCTGAATAAAGTCGGCATCCTTACTGAAAACCACGCGACCTTGATCATCAGCCCTTGCACTGATCGATGAATCCGTACTGCGGTTGCCTTCGGGAAGATCAATGGTGTGCACGGCATCGCAACCCTCGGCCTGGAGAATCCGAACCAGTGAGCGAGGCAACTGGGCGTCCAGCAGGATCTTCATGCAGACAGCAGCTCAACGCTCTGAACCCGTGACAACTGGGCGGCGTAGGACAAGACGGCGGAGATGTCAGCGGCTTCGAGATCGGGGTAATCGGCAAGGATCTCCGCCACGCTCATGCCGGCAGCGAGCAGATCAAGCACCACATCCACGGGGTAGCGCAGACCGCGGATGGTGGGTTTGCCGTGGCAAACGGCAGGATTCATGGTGATGCGATCCAGCTGGCTGTTCATTCGATGCTTCGCCTCTGCGGCAACTCTAGAGAGGGCTGCAACCCATCACCCACCCCCAAACAACCGATCCCACGCCTCCAGCACCAACCTCTGTGTGCGGTACTCACCGAACTGGCGGATCTCGTTATTTTTGAGCACGCGGAAGGTTTCGCTGGGATAATCGGGGCCCATCACATCGGCGGGATCGAGGATGTAGCGCAGCTCGTCGAGAGTGAGACCGTAGAGGTGGGCGTAGAAGGCATCGAGTTCTGCCCTTAGCAGGGCGCGGCGTTCGGGATCGAAGAAGAAGGGTGGGCCGTCGTAGCCGATGTCTTGGGCCCAGGGCTTCAACGAAAGACTGGTGTAAGAAAGCTCAAGTACTCTTGGTACTACAAAATAGAAATCTACAGAGGAAGAATCAGGAACGGCGACTTGCTCGACAACTCCTTGAGGAATGCTTGGCTGGCTAAGACTATTACGCAGCAGATAGTCAAACGTTAAAGTATTGTATACCCCGCAAAGGGCTGCCATGTATTCTGCAGACATGCCAAGACTTAATATCCAACCATAGGTCGAGGGCTGAGGCGGCAGGATGCACGCGACCATTGTCCGCTCATCCGTTGACCTGCTAACTCTTCTGAATCCTAGAAATGCGTTCAGCGACCCCCAAAAAGTTGATTTGTATCCTTTGAGGATCTCATTGAACTGATCATCCAAGAGGTGGTACTCCGTTTCTATCTCAAATACGGAATCCTTGAGGCTGTCCGGAAGGGGCATGTAGTCACCATTCTCAAAGGATGAATAGCGGTGATCAAACTGCCAGCCACACTTGCCCTCGTAGACCCGAAGCGAGGATGACGATTGCTCCGACTACGTAGGCAGGCGCGTACCTAATCGTCGCCGAACACGCCTACCTCGGCCACTGGATTGAGCTACTTAAGCAATCGCCCAAGCTGCTATTTCAAGTGCTCAGAGAAGCCAGGCAGGCGGCGGATTTGGTCTATCCGGAAATCCCGGAGGGTTCAGCCCCAGAGGAGCAGGAAGCCCCTTTTCCAGAGCCAGCCCCAGTGGGGCCAGCCGTGGCTATCGCTGCTTAAGGCGGCAGTTCTGCCGGGGGCCTGCTCCTAGGCCTTCTGCCTGCACCTTGGAGCCAACACCTAAAAGCCGGGGAAAGTCCAAAGGCCATAGCAGATTGAAAGGCCTGCATACAAGATGGGGGCACTGCATGGGCGCTGCTTGGCCGAAACCAACCTCTCTGCCTTTATTTGGTCAGTAGCCGACCTACTCCGGGGCGACTACAAGCAAAGCGACTACGGCAAGGTCATCCTGCCTTTCACCGTCTTGAGGCGCCTGGACTGTGTGTTGGAGCCGACCAAGGCGGCGGTACTGGAGGAGAAGGCCCTACGGGAGGGACAGGGACTTGACCCGGAGCCTTTCCTGCTCCGCAAGGCCGGCCATAACTTCTGCAGCACCACGCCGCTGGACATGAAGCGGCTGATGGGTGACGGCGACAACATCGCCGAGAACCTACGGAGCTACATCCAAGGGTTCAGCCCAGCAGTTCGGGACATCTTTGAGAGCTTTGAGTTCAGCCTTCAGGTGGAAAAGCTGGACAAGGCCAACCTGCTGTACCTGGTCACGGAGAAGTTCGGTCAGATTGACCTGCACCCCGAAACGGTCAGCAACGCCCAGATGGGGTTGGTGTTTGAGGAGCTGATTCGGAAGTTCGCGGAACTATCGAATGAGACCGCTGGTGAGCACTTCACACCCCGCGAGGTCATCCGGTTGATGGTGAACCTCATCTTTATCGAAGACGACGACGCCCTGACCCAACCAGGCATCGTTCGCAGCCTGTACGACCCCACAGCAGGCACTGGGGGGATGCTGAGCATTGCTGAGGAGCACTTGGTCAGCCATAACCCAAAGGATGGCAAGCCAATCAGCAAGATTTTCCGCAATGAAGCCTTTAGCTACCGCACGATCACGGTTGAGAGGCCAGTGAGAGACGAGGCAGGGAACGTTCTTTTGGGGCAAAAGGGCAAAGCGAAAGGGAAGCCCCAGGTCGACAGCAGCCTGAGAGACACAGAGAGCGTCCCGCTGTCAGAAGACGTGGAGACCTACTTCGAGCGAGAGGTACTGCCCCACGTACCCGACGCATGGATAGACCACAGCAAGACCAAGAAGGGCTACGAGATTCCATTCAATAGACACTTCTACGTGTTCACACCGCCAAGGCCCCTGGAAGAGATTGATGCCGAGCTGAAACAGGTGACAGATCGGATCCTGGAGATGATCGGGGGGTTGAGTGGCTGAGAAAAGAATCATCATCATCGCCGGACCCAATGGCGCCGGCAAAACCACGTTTGCCCGTGAATATCTGCCGTTGGAGGTTGGCATTACCACCTTCATCAATGCTGATCTGATCGCCGCCGGTCTGTCGCCATTTGCGCCGGAACTTGCAGCCCGGCGGGCGGGTCGGCTGATGCTGGAGGAGATCGATCGCTGCGGGGCAGCTGGGATCAGCTTTGCGTTTGAAACCACGCTTTCGGGCAAGGCTTATGTCCATCGGATCGGCTCCTGGCAAAGCCTGGGATACTCAGTGAAGCTGGTCTTTCTCCAGCTGCGATCGGTGGAGCAAGCGACGGCCCGAGTTCAACTTCGCGTACGACAGGGTGGACATGCGATCCCTCCGGATGTCATCGCCAGGCGCTTCAAGGCTGGGCTCAGAAACTACGAGGGCTTGTACCGGCAGTTGGTCAACGAGTGGCAGACGATCGATAATGGTGGACCAGCCCCGAGGCTGCTCAGCGAAGGAGGCCGACCATGACAGCAGGATTCACCACCGAGCGCCAGGACCCCGACCTGCAACACGTCTCCGTTGCCTTGCTCCGTGCCGGACAGCGGGCCCGGGAGCTGGCCCGCCAGACCGGCACCGGCATCGCCGTGGAGATGGATGGCGAGCTGCGCATCCTGCAGGGCACTGAGCTGGAAAGGGCGCTGGAGCCGAGCGATGAAGGCTGAGGGCCTGGAGCCAGATACAGCTCATGTTATCGATTCCTGGATCGACAACGAGAAAACGAAAGTGCCCGGTGTCAACTACGTAGGCGGGCGCATACCTAATCTTCGCCGAACACGCCTACCTCGGCCACTGGATTGAGCTACTCAAGCAATCGCCCAAGCTGCTATTTCAAGTGCTCAGAGATGCCAGGCAGGCGGCAGATTTGATCTATCCGGAAATCCCAGATGGTTCAGCCCCAGGGGGGCAGGCGCCAGTGGCACGGGCCCCAGAGGAGCGAGAGCCTGTGGCCATTGGTGCTTAAGGCGGCAGTTCTGCCGGGGCCCTGCCGGTAGGTCCGCCGGTAGGGCAACCGGTAGGCCTTCTGCCGGCATCAACGGCTCTTAACGCAGTAACTGCTGGAGCTAAACCAACCGATCGGGCAGGAATTGCCGGTTTTCTGGATTGCCTCCCGTTCGTTTTGTGGACTGCTGAGGCAGCCAGCTGATCTCAACCCTTTTCCTGCGAATGACGGAGTGAGGATGCAAGGCAGATCCTTCTTGTGGCGTCTCAGCGGGTGCATTAAGGGCATGACCTCCACAGTGCAAGTGATGGCCAACTTGGTAGTGGGCCAGGGTTTGAGGCAAAGCGCAAGTGGCGTTTGACCGTCAGAATGAGCTCATGGCCGCTTCTGAACAGCTACCAATGGCACAGCGGTTGGCCGGCATGACTGCTGGTATCCGCGCCCTGATCCCTGACGCAGAGGTGCGCCTGTTCGGCTCAAGAGCTCGAGGAGAGGCTCGTGCTGATTCAGATGTCGACCTGCTGATCACGGCTCCAGATGCCTGGCTTGCAGGGCAACACCGCTTTGCCTTGCTTGCCGAACTCTGGGGAGCAGTGGCCCAACCTGACCTGTCGGTCGATCTGGTGCTCCACTCCAGCGGAGAAGCCGCACGTCGCTTGCGGGAGCCTGGATCCCTGGTGCATGAGGCCATCATTCAGGGCGTGCTACTCAGTGATTTCTCCTGAAGTCGCGCGGCTACTGAGGGTTGCCCGCCGCGATCTAAAGATGGCGCGCCGGCTGGTCGATCCCGATGTGGAGGAGGCCAGCTGGGGCTGGGCGACTCAACAGTGTTTGCAGGAAGCCGGTGTGGACATAACCGAACTTCTACCGCTACGGGCTTTCAGCACCTTCGCGGTGCAGTGCCGCTACGACGATGAGCCCGACGAACTGGGTTTGGATCGCACTGCATGGTGCACCCAAGCAGAGGCCGGTGTAGCCACCTGTGGGGAATCGCTTCAGCCGTTGTGCCAAAGGCAAGGTCAGCAGTTCATTCACCACAGGCCGTGCCGGCAGGTTCGGGGGGCTGGGGCCTTTCATTCCTGGGATGTCCGCAGCAGAATGGCTAGACGGAGTCCACCACCATGCACACGTTTTCAGCGGTGATTGAGCGCTGCCCTGAGACCGGGCTCCTGGTGGGCTATGTCCCCGGCTTCCCCGGGGCTCACAGCCAGGGTGAAAGCCTTGATGAGTTGCAGGCCAACCTTGAGGAGGTGATTTCCATGCTCCTGGAGGATGGTGAACCGACTTTGGAAAGCGATTTCGTAGGTCTGCAGCAAATCTCCGTTCCGGCTTGAACGATGGGGTCAACGCCTGTTCTCAAGCCATCGGAGGTAGCAGACATCCTCAAGAAGCTGGGGTTTGAGGTGGTTCGCCAGCGCGGCTCCCACCAGCAGTTCCGTGATGCCAAAGGCCGCTGCACGACGGTCCCGGCGCATAAAGGGCGCGACATTGCACCGCCGTTGCTACGCCAAATCGCCAAAGACATCGGCATGTCGTTGCGCCAGAGGCAGGGTCAGAAGGTCATTCACCACAGGCCGTGCCGGCAGGAACGGCTGGGGTTTGTCATTCGCAGGAGGGATGCGTGGCTAGGTGCTTGCAGAGCAGATGCTGGCTGCAGTTACCCAGCTCCCCATCCATGATCCGAATCGTGATCCAGTGGCAAGACCAATTTGGCCATTGGCAGCGCTTCCAGGAAAAGCACAACCAGGCCGATGCATACCGCACTGCTCAGGCCCGCGCCCGCAGCACAGGCAAGCGCCACCGCCTCGTCGATGAAGCTGGGCGACTGCTTGATCTGTTGGAGCCTTAACTCAAGGCAGTTCCAGTCAAAAAAGCATTGCGATTGCGATTGCCACTGCCCTTACCAGAGCTCCTCAGCGCAGGCTTTCCCAAGCCACCCCACCCCCGTTGCCATCGAGATAGCTGTGTCCCTGCCGTAATAGCTCCTGGGCACGGGCATAGGAACCGATCTCCTTGCAGCGGTAATGGTGGCCGGAGGGACTGCTGCTTTGGGGACTGGTGCTGCCATTGGGCGAGGCCCCACCCCGGCGGCCACGCCGAAAATCCCAGGGTCTAGTGATGCCGCCTTCCTGCTGCCAAACGCCGTAGCGATGGCGGGAGGCGCGGTACTCAGCATCGAGATACTCCTTGGCGTTGCATTGGCCTAGGTATTTGCGATAGGCAAAAGCCAGACCGTCCTCCACCAACGCCAGGTTGAGGTTGATGTCACTGATCACCTCAGCCACGCTGCGGCCGTACTTATCAATCGTTTGGGTTTTCAGCGTCACCTCCCGGCCCATGGCTAGGCGCTGCTGCAGGTAGTTGCGGGCCTGCTGGCCGTAGGGCGCCTGGGCCATTTCGGGGGCATCAATGCAAGCCAGCCGCACCGTCAGCTTTTTTGTTCCCTGCTGTACCCGGATGGTGTCGCCATCACCAATAGAGAGCACCGTGGCGCGGCTGGTTTCAGCTAGGGCCGCTGCTGGGCTTAAGCTGAGGCTAGTTAGCAAGCCAATGATCAGAAGATTTGTTTTAGGTAATGTCACGGACGGAGATACCTACAAGTAATATTGGTCTTAGCATATGCTTCATGGTTTATGAGTGGAAAGTCGCAATAGCCGGTCTATCAACTCCTGTTGCGCTAACAACTGGGAACGCAGCTCAATAATTTCATGATTATGCTTAAGGACCTCCTGATTGATTTGCCGTTCTAGCTTTTCAAAGCGTCGCAGAAGTGTTACTTGATCTTTGTTTTCAGGTGAAAGCCGATTACGAGGCACCATCTCACCAGCCCGAAAAAGTGTCCACTGCTTGCCCCTTACTACAGCTTTAAAAACAGGCAATGACTGAACAACCAACAGAGTTGGATCCAAGATATCTACCGGTCTCTGGAAGATATCCTGAAAAGTCTTACTCTCCCAGACCCAGGAAGGTGGATCGGTTTGAATCCAAACAACTGCATCGCCACTACTCATCTCACAAACTTGGAATACTGAGTCCGTATCGGCAACCGTTAATAGAAGCCCCCGTCGAGCCGTCGGTGTAATTTGTGCCGGTGAGCAGTAGGCAGTTAGTGCTTCTGGGGATCGTCGAAGCAAGCGAGTTAGCAGAACTTCATCTACCCGCCACAGGTGTCGCGAAGGCAGTGCATCAGCCTCAGTTATGGATGCTGATGCTTGTCTGCGCTGTAATCCATATAGTTTCTCAACGTCACCTTCAAGGCGATGTAACCTGTCAAGCGGGGAAGGAGTGGAGTCCATCAACTTTGCCTCTGACGGGTGAAACGAACTTCGATGCGCCGGCGATCAGCACGACTCCTTGTATCTGCTGGCGAAAAGCGCCCATCATTAGCAATGAGGCTACCAGCAGAATAGGGTCTAATAATCAAACCATGCTTACCATTGGGGTCAAGCTTGGTGCGCAGGTAGTTGGCCACAGCCAAAGCGCGAAGCAGTCCCAAGTCAGTATTTGATCCGGCTTGGTATTTTCCCATGGTTCTGTTGCTACCCGCCTCAGGCATAAGTAAGTCCAAGTTGCTCATTCCTGGAGAGGGCTGACCATCAGTATGTCCAACAACTTCAATAACGTCAATGTCATATTTTCTAATCGTATTCTTAATCTCAGGAAGGCGTCCATTTAGAGCCTTGACAAAGTCAGCGCTAAGCATATAGCTGCCAGTTCCAAAGCGGAATGATTCTTTCTCTGTTAAAGGCACTAGAGGTGGTTTCTCGTTTCTAGCGCGTTCCAGAGCGGTCAGAGAGATTATCAGTAATAAAACAAGTAGAGTATTGCTGAGAAGGTCGGTATAGCCAATCCAGTAATTTGGTTCGCTGTCGCTTGTGCGGCGGTTAGTGCGAGCCATTCTTAAAGACCTCGTTCAGAAGCATCAGGGTCTTGGATCTTAAGTGCGGTAAGATTTGCAAGGCGTAACTCCAATTCATTAAGTTGATTAATCAATTTTTGGCTTACGGACTGGGCGTATCGTGTCGGCTCACTAAGCTTTATAATGGCCTCGTGTTGACCTTTTATAGCATCACCTAAATCCTGCTTCAATTGGCTGCTTAGTTGATCCATTGTCTCACTGGCTGCTTTGCTTCGTTCAGCTAAAACCTGTTCGTCCTCGAGCTTCGCGTGCTGCACTGAGGTAACGAATGCTGTGGTCAGTTCATCAAGCCGCTCCACATTACGATTCCAATTATTGAGTGCGATTTCCAGTGCAGATGCAAACACCTGGCAACTCTCTGCGACTGAGGTGTCAGCAGCTAAACGTATTTGGACAGACTCAGCCAGCTCCAGTGCAAGTTTGCGGTCGCGCATAACTTCTAATCGCACTTCCTTCAACTGTTTGGCGGCATCCGTTGTTGATTGAGTGCTTAGTGCCAGGCAGTTTGAGGCCTCCCGTAGAACCTTGATTTCTTCCTGTATCTGCTGACTGGCAATGCGACATGACTCAAGCTCCTGTTCTGCTGTCTTGGCGAGGAGTTTCCATTCGAGCTGTGTATGCATCAAGCCATCGCGTACATCGACCAAACGGGAACTCAGACTGCCTGTACTATTGGCAAGCTCATCGCTAGATTCTTGCAGCTGCTGTACCGAGGTGGCAAGCGTACTAGCAAAGTCGCTGTCACGAAAAGCCTGAGCAGCTTCCACGAAATCTTGCCCACTTTCGTTGAGTGCACTAGCCACAGCACTCAATTGACCCACTGATCGGCTTGCTTCTGCGATTAACCTGGAATTTACGTTAAAAATCTCATCAAGCTTTGAGGAAAAAGCCACTTTCATTGCAGTCTCAATCGACAAGGATATTGTTTTTGGCAAATCCTGAACTGAGTCATTAAGATTCTGAATTGATTTTCGCAGCGGAGTCAATATCTTATCGCCTAGCTGAGGAGCAAGAATTGTTTCAAGCCAGCTAGCAAGCAAAAGCTCACATCGATCAAGACAATCACGCGTTCCACTAATTTGCGTGAATATTAATACGAATAAGCTAAAGAAAAGACCTAAAAAACTTAGCTGAAAAGCGGCTCCCATTGGAGCCACAATAGCCTTGACAGCGCCATTGACTTCACTTGCCGGACTGTTTGCAAGAACACCAGTAATCTCCGACAAGCCGACTGCTAGGCCGGCAAAAGTACCCAGAAGTCCAAGTGATATCAATATGCCTGGTGCCTGTCGCAACCAGCTCTGGGCTGCAGCAGCTGTCATTTCTATTGAAAATAGATACAATCTTTCAGTTTCAATCACACCTGCGCTAAATTCAGAAGCATCAACATTGTCCACATGTTTAAGCAATTTCTCATATCTTTCCCTAATCCGGAAAAGGCGTTCACCACAAAAATCACCAGTATCATTATGCAAGTGCGCAAGCATGATTGACAATGGATTGATCAGCCTCCTGAGCCGCAATGACAAATAGACAGATGAAAATGTCACTCCAACCATAATCAGAAATATTGCCAACTTAAAAAGCTCGATCAGAATATCCATTCAGGAACTGGCTCCGCTGATTTCTAGATGGGGTTGAAGACTCTTATACTAGGCCCAGTCAGTCCAATGAGCCAGCCAAAGGTTGGAGCTGAATACCCATCTTGCGAGTGGACCCAAAGGTCGTGCCTAGCTAGATTTGCCTTGAAATCAAAATAACAAGACAGGGCTCAATGATAGAAGACGACAGGCTTTTGGAATCTGTCAAGTTTTTGCTAACTAGTGTTAAGAAACTGAGTGATCGATTTATCGAAGCCGATGCAAAGCTTAGTCGTAGTTTCGATGGAGTTGCTAGTGACGTCGCCGATCTTCTAGAGCGGATTGAGTTATTAGAGCACCAGCTCGTTGATTTTAGTGATAGTCCCATCACGCTTGCGAGACCGGTGGCTGTCTCTCAGTTGCCAGTTCGATCGGACACAGCCGAGCGAGCAATCCCAGCGCTAAATCTGTCGCTCTCGGCAATTATCGACGTCTATGCCAGTACACCTATCCTGCTTGAACCTTTTAGTCGGCCCTGCGGTGTTAGTGGTCGTACCCTAAGCGGTGAGATCCTAGAGGTTGAGCTGGAGCTGGTTTTGCACGGAACCATTTGGGCTCTTGAAGTTATGGAGGTGGGCTGGTTATTGTTCCCCCGCCCGGGTACTCTCGAACGCAATACTCAGCTTCAATCACCTGAGAGGATCTTTGACCTCGAAGGTGATCAGCAACTCCCAGTAATTTTGCAGTTGATCAAGCCTGCCCAGATTAATTCATCAGTGTATGGCCGTCGTTGGCTATTAAAACAAAAAGGTGTACTTAGCGTTACCCCTGATCCCCTCAGGGTCAATCCAGCTGAACAGATCGCAAAGTTAGAAGCTCGTCTGGCCAAATTAGAGGGCGATGGGCCAATTGAGTAATTAGCCAGGAACCACAACCACTCCTCTATTAGTTACCTCCCAGAATCCTCCAATCTCTTTAACCTCTGCTGGTTGTTTGATTTCTGCAATAGAAATTAGCTTTCGCTCATAATCAAAGATTCCCTTTAGGGGTTGATTTGTCGCAAAACCCGTCAAAGTTTGGGCAGTTGGAAATAGCCAATTCCTTCCACAGTGGGGTATCAACAGATAGCTACCACCTCCCGAGACAACTTGCAGCTTTGTGGCAGTTGCAGATCCACGGTAAAGTAAATCTTCAGAATCTTGAGTTATATTTAGTTCAGCGGTAGCCAATCTTCGCAGCTGAGTTCTATCGTTACGCCGCAAAGCCTCCTGGTATTCAGTGGTAATTTCTTCTTGTGGGGATCTAGGTAGGGATGAGGAAGCCTCGGCTGGCTGACTGGGGATATCGGCAAGGAAATTAGCGATCACAGATGTAAAATCAACTGAACTAGACCCCGGAATCCCCAGATTTGCATCGGCGGGATTTTCAGGGGTATTGGAATCAGTCAGAGTGGGCGAAGATACACTTGATCGTAATTTCCTAATCTCGTTCTTAAGATCCTCTAGGCTTGTGGCATGATCCCTTATACTTTTCTGATGTCTCGAAATTTGCTCTGTTATTCCTGTTTCGACATTTAGCTTTGATGAAATATTCTGTAAATTCTCTTCCTGCTTTGACATGCGAACTTCGAGTTCACGGAGAAGAATTCGCCTGCTTTTATTGTCAGGTAGAATTATCAACCTACTCATCCCAAGAGATGCAATGCCACAGAGAAATCCAAGTACTGCTAATGCCTTCCAAGCGTTATCATTCAAGGTATTGGTTGACGTGAGCTCGAGTTGTTTGGCCTGAACTTCAGCATTTACCTTATTCAAGCCAATCACAAAAACAGGGAGGCAAATAGCTAGAACTAGTGCCACGTTAAATATAATCTGAGCTTGCCAGTTTCGGTAGCGGGTTGATAGCAGCTTCATTTGGGTTGGCATGGTTAATAAGAAATTTAATTTAGTAGCGCTCAGCCCATCTACGGGCTAAAGTATTGACCAGAGCACGAAGCCCGATCACAAAGCCAGGCTCTGGCTCAAGATCACTTATCTCTTTGTTGACCTGCTCTAGGCATATTGCTCTGACCTGTGTTTCAACTTCATCCCACAAGCTATTGGTAGAAATAAGCCTTCTGATAGGTGTCAGTGTATTGATTCGAGCAGTAATTAGGATATCATCATAATTGCTAACAAATTGGCGTAGCTCACTCATATTACCAAGAGCGTAGGTCTCAATTGTGTTTATTTCACTCGAGATATTAACTCGATCAAGGGCGCCAAAGGCTTTGCCGTTGATCACCAATTCATCACCAGAAAACATCAGCTCATCACGGGGGTCAAAGTTCCCTCTGAGGTTGATTCCCTGGCTGATTAGTCCACAGGATGTTTCATCCTTAAATGCATTAGACAGTGTCGTATAGGCATCACCCGAAGGATTGCTTCCAAACCCGGAACTCTCCCGCTGAAGGGATTCCATCAGCTTATCGGCATCGCAGCCTCGGGAGAAGGAACCACTTTCATCTAGCCAGTTGAGGAAACGCGCCCCGTTACCTCCTAGAAAAACTGGAGCAGGAGAATGCCTGTTAAGCCGTCCTTCTTTGGCAAGTGCTTTAAGAATCAAGCCGAGATAATGATACAGGCCGCCGAAGCTCACCGCCATAATACTAACAAACTCACCTAACTGCTTTTCATCATTGGCCCGGTGAATAGGCAGCCGCTCCTCTAGTAACTTCTCAGATTCATAACGGAGACAGTTGTCTACCCAGCTGTTGAAGTTGGGATCCTGCCTAAGCTTGGCGTCGTTATCAGCAATATCACCGGTAGACCCTGGTGCAAAAAGGAAACGGATAAAGGATGGCTTTCTCTGCAGAACATCTGTGCATATATTGTGCCCTGCAAAAGGAATAGATACCTGATGAAGCAATGAATTCTCTTGCCAGATGCTGATATCAGTTGTTCCCCCTCCCACATCTAGACACGCTGTATGTACCATCTGATGAGCTAAGTAATTCCCGAAGTAGCTTGCGAAGGCCACAGCCTCGGTTTGCAGTCCTCCTTCACCACCGTCCTCCATGAACTTTTGCTCAAGACCACTCAGTGATGAGAGTTCTTCGCAAAGACCTCCCCATAGTCGTCGATAATTGCGGGCTTCATTTGGTGAAAAAGCACTTGGATAAGATACCGACCAATCTATCTCGATTGCCCCAGAGGCTGCTGCATTGCTACTGATTAACAATGCCAGTTCTTTGAGAAATGGCTTCTGATATTGCAGCTGACGCCACTTAAACCCCGTACGGATTCCTGCACCGCGCAGCGCCATGGCATTGGTACTTGGCCACTGCACCCGTGCTTGATGGAAAAGCTCAGGAACTTGGCCCTTGATTTCCTGCCAACCATAAGTATTTAGAGCTGTGGATGTTGGAGGATTGGAATTTTTGGGTAATAATTCATCAGGTATAAAGTATTTATAGAGAAGATTTAACTGATTCTCTTTCTGTGCCAATGTCAAAGCAATTGCACGGGTTTCCAGGGGCTTACGTGCCGGTCCAGATCCATCATCAATGTAGAAGTTGGTGAATGATGTTCCAAAATCAATGCCAACACGCCAAGTGGCGGCTGTATGTGTCGTCGGGGGCGGTGGGTTGACTGGGATGAATCCACATACTTGGCCACGGTCGATCAGTTTGATCAGATCCGGGAAACGTTGACAAGTGAAGTACTTCACATTTTCATTTCCTTCTCTGCCTTGATTAAGTGTGTAATCCTCGAAGCCATCTACCGTAAGGCCTGTACTGCTATCCTGGCAAAATATGTAGAAGAGTTTCCAGCTAACATCAGTAATGTTTGGCCATAGCATAATTACTGGTAGGTCTTGATCAATTAAATTTTGTTCTTTAATTGGGAAGCAGCGGCTGATTGGATACGCCTCTCGTTGCCCTTGCAATGGCAACATGATGGTCATTTGAATCTCCATTCCAGCGCTTGTCTGCACTAGTCGCATGGAGCAGCTGCGGGAGAGCTCCTCACTGCTGAATATTTCACGCATCCGCTCCTTAAGAGGTAGCAAAGGGGTCACGGGGCTGCCATTCACCATTGGCTGCCCTTCAATACGTCCTTTTAGCCATGAATTAACTAGTGCTGATTCTCCAGGCAACAAAAACAAATCTTGCAAGAAAATATCATCAGGCGAAAGGACTTCTATTTCACTCCCATAGAGACGCTCCAGGTGTTTTGTGTCATTGCCGACTGATTCCAGAGTGGCCGTCTTATAAAGGGTGATTTCGTTGGCTGTAAGCCCAAGGCGATTGGGCATTTCATGATCCAGCAGAATCACTGGGCGTATTGGCGTTTGAGGAAGGGGACGTTGCTTCCGATCACCAAGTTCCAAAGTCGCTTGGCTGGAGGCGCTTGATCCCCCTTTTGCACCTCTTGCCAAAAGCGATATCGCAGTGGGCAGTGGGGGCAAGCTAGCTATTCGATTTTCTGAAAGAATGGGATTTCCGACCTGGCCGCCTGTAAGGGATTTAATAAAATCGTTAATGACATTGGCCATATTGCCCGCCATTGACTGACTGTTGAGGTCAGGTGCTTTTAACAGGCCCTGGCTTATATGGCTCAGCCAATCTGCCAACGACTGACGCTGCTGGATGCCTAGAAAGCTTGTCGGCACCCCAAAGCTACCTTCTGATGTCCATCTCATGACCCCAATTGGTGTGGGAAGATGAACGGCTGGGCACAGCACTGTTGTAGGTGAGGTAAAGCCGATCACCAAACCGTTAACCCTCAGAACATGCACGCTCTCCCAAGGATTACTTCCATCGGGTAAGCTAAATAGCGCCTTCTCTCCACTGGGCTTGGAACTAAAAAGACTTCTTGCAAATGGACCAACGGCTTCGTCTTGCTTGGCGGTGTGATCTAGTAAGGCCACTCGTTCGGCCTCGAGCTTTACTCCATACATCTCCCATAAACCAACTGTGGCAAAACAGCCGAACAGCTCTTCCAGCAGCGCCTTACGTGTGGGATAGCGGGGATTGATCACCGCCTGCTCGAATTGCAGGGCGCGCGACCAGGGAGATGGCAAGGAGTTCACCCTGCTGCTTGCCACCTCGTAGACGAGGCTGTTCGCTATCGTCCCGAGACTTTGCTGGTCACGACCCATCCATTCCCCTGATTGAGACCCGCCCGCCAAGGGGGGTTCGGTCTTGGGAAACCAGGGGAACTGAAGGATATTTTGATTGTTGCCGTCAATAGCCATGGCTGGTTTGAATGGGTGAGTGGATAAGGCTGCTGATCTCAGAGTGCTAAAGACCAAATGGTGTCGGCCAGGCCTGCTACACCGTTGTGGGGTATCTGCTCGGGATTGAGCTCGTCTATTCTGATTTTGATTGCATCTACCGTATCGAGGCGCTCTTCTTGAGTAGGTCGTGCTGAGCCACACACAACCTTTGCAAGGGAGTTTTCGTAATTGCTGTTGCGTTGTAGCAGATTCGGGCTAAATAGCTCCTGGGCAAAACCTGTACCGGTGTTGCTAGTGAGCTGCTTAAGCCATTGCAGAAGGGTTTCAGCGTATGAATCAATCGCAGTTTTGATGGCTAGTTCATCGGCGTTTCGAATGCTTGGGCGGCCACCCTGAGTGCCGCTGGCCTTACCAGTGGGTTGGAAGAACTGTCGTGCCCAAGGGGCACCGGTTAGCAGTGACTGCATTGAAATCTGCTGGGCTGCATCAAGTTCAAGGCTGATGTTGCTAAGCCAGGCCACGGCGAATCGAGCACCACGAGCTAGCGCCTCGCCTACAATCTCGCCATCTGGAATATCATTCCAAGTGATCTGGTTCTGGGTTGCACGGCTGAGCACATATGCATAGGCACCATCAGTTGATGGATCTAGGCCATGGCGCATCCCCAGGGCAGCCAACAGTTCAACTAAATGGGCAGCATTATCTTGAGTCCGTCCTCCAATGCTAAATCCATAGCGAGCCTTAATATCACTACCTATTAGATAAACATGATCGAAGCATGTCTTGCCACTGCTGCGCAGGTACTGCAAAGCAGCGTCGGTATTGAGCTGGAAGTTACGCGCTTCCGCATGGACGCCGGTGTCTTCCGGGGCCTGTCCTTCAAAATCAAAATAGGGAAGCAGTAATGATGCATGCACACGAACACTGTTAAGCCCCTGATCGCGGAGCCAGCTTTTAAGCATCTGCCCAAGCGTGGGGACACCCGAAGCACCTGTTCCTCCAAATACACTGCCAAATAAATGTATTACTGGTGATTCTCCACTACCTGCTGCTGACTGGATATCACTGAGCATATGTTGCCATTGGCCTGTCTGAGCTTCAGTGGCAAGATTTATTCGGCTCATCACAGCCGAACCAATGGGTGGCCTTCCCCGAAAGCCGACTTCTAGTTCCGCGCTTTGTTCTTCCGGGGGAAAGAGGCAGTCAAATAGAGCCGCTAGGCCATTTGCCTGGGTGCGGAGCACAGCCTTTGGGAACACTTGATCGAGACTGATTGATCCGGCAGAATTACTTAGGGGACTCCAGTTTCCGTAGTGACGAAGTTCGCCGCGGGCGAACTGTTCAGTCTTGTTGTCCAGAAGATTATGCATTTTCTGGTACCTGTTAATCGCGGTTTCGGCTCGGGCCAGAAGAGTACTTTGCTGATCAGGCTCAACAAGAAATGTTCCTAGGCGAACCGAGTTGCCGCTATTATTCTTCAGGAGTCCACAGGCATGTAGGTGGGTTAGTGCCTCCAGGCACTTTGCACCACTACCACCAACTCCAATTGCGAAAATGCTCATCTCAACGACCTCCGAAAAGTTTTACGGCACCTGGTACGACAAAGCGGTAGCTTCGGGGCGATGCCAACAGGGTGGGCAGCCAGAAAAGCAGCAGAACATCCAAAATCACAAAGACGATTAGTAAAAGCCATCCGACAGCGGGAATGGGATAGTAGTTAAGGCCGCTGCCCTCGATCGGAGTGTTTCCACGAATTTGCCAGATAAATACTGTAAAAAAGATCTGATAAAGCAATCCCAAACCTATCAGGATGGAGGAGGCAATCCACCACCCAGTCCGCATGCGTCGCACCTCAGCGGCATTACGCGGCTGCCCGTTGATGGTAATGATTACCCATGTAATTAATGCAGTTACGCAGCTGAACCAGAGAAAGGTGAATGATGGACTGCTGCCGGTCTGCAGGTACTCCTCAAGATCAAGTCCATTTCCAATGGACAGAAGACCAGGAAAAATGTTAAGGAAGATCCAGTTTTGGGCAAGGAAAATCCATACAATGCCCCCCGCAAAGGTGATTCCGAGCCAAGTGTACTGAGTGGGTCGCATTTAGAGGCTGGTTCAGGTGTGCTGGAAAGCCACGCATAGCGAGGCGGCTGGACTTGTGGATGACTCCTTGAAGACCTGTTGACCGAGGGTGGTCATCAGTAACAGGAGCCCCTCGGTTTTATCCTTAGCATTGCTTGCCTTAGGGTCATCTCGATTCCAGTCAATCCACCATTGCTCCGGTAGCATGCCTCGCGGAATGGTTGCCCGTAGGGCCCCTGAGGGAGTGGAGGGTGACACGTCTAGATCAAGCCGGAGATTAGTGCCAGCAATGCTCATTTTCTTGACAAGAATTCCAGCAACGTTTTTGTTACCACCTGGCTCCAAGGGGATGCCTTCAATTCGCGCAAGTCCTAGATCTGGACGAGTTGTTCCACCGCTCCAGGGCTTGATACTGGCAAGCGAGATACCCGTGGCCCCAGCATTAATCCTTACGAAACGATAGTCGGAATTGTTGGATGGACTGTAGCTGCGACCGCTGATTCGCAATGGTAATCCTGAAGCACCTTTATTTGAGGGTATCACCATCACAGACTTGGCTGTTAGGGTTTTTTCGATTACTGCAGGATTAAATATCGAAAATTCAAGGTTGCCCACACCTTTAAGTGCCATGTTTTTGCGAATGTCCTCAAGTAGCCCCTGTACTTGCTCGGCTTTGCCTGTCGCCAATAGATATACGGGCTTATCAAGTTTACCCGTGAAGAATGGTATGCCATCAGCATTAAAAACCTGACCGCTGAAAGGTAATTTCAATGCCAGGATTCCGACTGAGGCTCCCTTGGCTAAGTCTTTTTGGATTCCGCTAACTAGGCTTGAAATATCATTTTGATTCACTTCCAAGTCACTTACCAAGAGTCGCAATGGTGTTCCTTTTCCCACTGACTTGATTTGCCATAGTGTTTGAAGGCTCGATGCAACTGGAGCAAAGGAGCCGCACCCCTCAAAGAAGCATGGATTGGTTGCTTTGGTTACTGATTCATTACCAAGTAATTGGGCTGCACCTCCTCCTATGCGATAAGATTTTGCTGATAGCCCAAGAGTTTTAACAGAAAGATTTATAGATTGAAGAAGATTGCGCCAATCGGAAGGATTTGCAGAGCGCACGTGCCCTTGCATAGAACCACTGCCATCAATTCCCAAAAGGATCTGACTGGTGTCAATCGCAGTAACCTTTTTAATGGCTTTCTTCTTTTCTTTCGCTGGTGGCGGTGGTACGCAAGAAGGCAGCTTTGCGCTAGAACAGCTTTGAAGGCCTATGGAAAGCAGGATTACAGCACCAATACAGGGAAGATTGGCGAAGTTGGAGCGTCTCACATGCCTAGGGGGACTTTCTGAGAAATTTAACCATGCAACTAAATTTAGGCACGGGATGAGGATGGTTTTTTTTAGGGTCAATTTTGTTACAAAATGAATTATGTATTTAGGATTACAAAAGAGTTCCTTGCAAATCACTGAATTCAGCTGACAAATGACATCTGACCTCCTGATTTTATTGCTATGTTCTTTAGTTCCGCCAGGGATAATAATTTCAGACCTAGCACTGAAGTTAAGCTGATTGCACAACTCATCAGCCTTGAAGGTCCCGCAGGCTTCCCCATATTAGGCCAAGAGGAGCAGGGTGGCTATTTTCTTAGCAATGCTCTTGGGGCAGTGCCAAATTATGCAGTTTCTGCAATTATATCAATTTTCTTGGCTTTGATTGGCCGCATCGTTGCTTAATCAATGTTCTCAGCAGATACCATTATAGAGAGGGGGCCATCGCATTTGTTTAAGTTTAGCTGCGTGCCAAAAGCTCTTTCACTATGGCTACAAGCTGGTCCTTCTTCAGCTTTTCGATTGGCGTAGCTGGTGGCTGAATTCCATGTGTCTTTAGTTTGGCAATTAATTCAGGGCTTTTAAGCTTAGATACTCCCTTGATGCCATTGGATGAGCAAAGCTTTCTGAGTGCCGCTTGGCTCATTGAGCTGAAGTCTCCACCATAGAGAAGAGCTAACGCTCCAGTCTCCTGCCTTGCCAATTCTGCTAAAGACTGCTTTGTGGTGGCAATATGTTCTCCAATCCGCCGGTAAACCGCTGCATCTGTTCTTGCCAGCTCTGATGATACCTGTTCGAATAGGTCTGCAACTGATCGTTTGTTCATCACTTTTCAAGCCCCACTATTTCCGCTGTTGAGGAGTTTATGGCATCTATGTCAGTGGCCTTATTTTTGGCATTAATCCATCTAGTTGCAAGTCCTAGTAGTGTCTTGAGATGATGAATCATCCAGAATCCACCACCAGCTTCTTCGGCTTGTTGGATTACTTTAACTATCTCGTCACCTGCATCTTCCATTTCACGTATCACTCCTAGCAGGTTGGAGTTAATGGCATGTAGTTTGGCCTTGCTTTGTCCTTCGTTTGCGAGAGTGCTCTCAAGATCCTCAAGCTCTGCTTGGAGTTCTTTAATTATCAGCCCCCTCCTCTCTGCCAGGGCTGCCAGCTGCCCACGCGAGATATTGGCACCCTTGAGGGCTAGTCGCATGTCCTCGTAGGTCGTCCTAAGCCTGTGAGGCTCAGGCTTTTGCGGGAATTCAGTGACTGAGCGGATAGCCATTCTTTTCTTGACTAGCCTGTAAAGACTACTCTTGATGGTTGGAGCCTCGGAGGCTGTGCTCAACTGCGCAACTTTAAGTAACTCTCCATGGCTTGGCTTTGCCTTGTTGCTGCTGAACAGTTTTGACTTAGTTGATTAAAACAATTGTCATTCGTCCATGCTGTTCAAGATTTTTGAGTTCTTGATGGCTTTTCGATATACCTCAATTTATCGATGTGATTTCTGCCACTGCTGATTCCTCTCGGCCCTAACCCCTCCAGAGAATCAGCCCCAATTATCCGCCGTTCCCGTAGCTGCCAGGCCAGGCCCTGGGCTACGGCCACCCAGCAGTCAAGGCCAAGGCGAGGCCGCTGACGCGTCGCCTTGACAGCTGGGCAACAACGGCGGGGGAGAGGGCGTTCTTCTCCTTATGGGTCATGGCTGATTTCACTACCGATCAACAACGGCAGCTGCTGGGCCAGCCGATCGCCCCTGAGCACTTGCTCGATGCAGTTCATCAGGCCTGGCAAGCAGAGGGCCCGCCGGCGGGCTCCTGTTGGGATCTGGTCGATCACAGTGATCTCATTGAAGCCGAGCAGGAGCTGCCGCTGCGCTGGGCTAGCTCAAGCCGGCTGCAGCACCGGTGAGATCGGCAGCAGCGTTTCAATCGTGCTGCTGTCACTGATCTGGGAGTAGTGCTCCAGCGTCACCCCCACCGGCTTGCCCTGCTCATCGAAGTCGATGATCAGATTGTCGCTGATCGCTTCTGAACTGCTGCTAACCCGATCAGCCAGGGCGATGTAGAGGGTGTCGGTGTCTGGGAAATGGCGGATTTTCATGGAGCGGGCGCTTTAGCGGGGGGAGGCTTCTGCGTTATGTACTGTCTCTCTATCCTCAAGGGTAATGACCTTGAGCGCTCGGTTCTGCGCTTCTGGTACCAATCCCCACAGGGCATAACGGCCATCAGCCTGCCTGTGCTCCTCCAGTGGCGCAGCCATCACCCGCAGGATCCAGGCCTCCTCGATGCCTGGGTGCTTCTCACGCACCACATTCCGGAAGTAGGCAGTTACCTTCATCAGCTCAGCATCGCCCAAGCGAGGCGCTCAGGTCATCAGCTCAGCCATCAACTCATCCGGTAGGGGCGCAGCAAGCTGGCCGGATTGAAGTCGACCGGAACGGGTGGCCGTTGGCTGTGGAGCATGCCAAAGGCACTGGCTGGGATTGGTTGCTCCAGCTTCCAGAGGCGTACCTCGATGTGATCGCCCGTCAGTTGAAAGATCACCCGGCTGCCCCGGGCCAGGCCGAGCTGCTGGCGCAGGGTATTTGAATTACCAGATTTTGCAATATTTCCAATGCTGTGCCCGTAGGTTTTCGGGGGCAAGCGAACCAGCAGCAGCCAAGCAGGAGCTGCCGCTGCGCTGGGCCATTTAGGCCCGAGCGCCTATGGGGTTTGCCCCTATGGGGTTTGCCCCTAAGGGGTTCGGCCCTGGGGGGTGGTTTTACGGGAGGCGGCCAGGTAGAGCTCAGCGGTGCTCATGCCCTGGATATTTACCGGGCCACCATTTTTGTCGTAGTTCAGTTCTTGGGCGGCATTGGCAAAGGCGCCACCACGCTGTTGGAACAGGAAGCTTTAATGGCGAGGCTGGGCACCTCTGCTACCTAGGAGTCGCTGCGGGTATCGAGTCGTGCTCGCACGAAATCGATGATCTTG
>Ga0114980_10000454_pt1 | contig 29838 bp, 41 predicted proteins | sample S_140806_EF_Meta_FD_87018 | JGI IMG/M metagenome (GOLD analysis project Ga0114980, IMG submission 87018) | Freshwater microbial communities from Lake Simoncouche, Canada to study carbon cycling - S_140806_EF_MetaG | ecosystem: Environmental > Aquatic > Freshwater > Lake | place: Lake...
TAGCTTTTACATAGCACAAGTTGGTCTTGCTACAATGACATTCACTGCTGGCCAGCCAACAGTTAACACAATATTTGGCACTGCTACAGGAGCAATTCCAATTGTGTCTGCGCCTACAGTGGTAGTGGCCACTGTTGAGCAACAAGGGTGGTTCCCTGGAATCCCGGCACCCTTGCCAGAAGATCCTGCACCCCCTGCGGCAACTGTTCCTGAAACAGCCGATGCAAATGTTGATTCAGTGTATGTTGGGCAGGCATTACAATTGGCAATAGTTGGTCCGCTATCAGCAACGTATTCTTATATTCTGCCCTGGGACTCCGGAACCGGTACTACTGATTCGAATGGCAAAAGCACCATACCTGGAATTGCTATGCAAGCTGGCACCTGGCCCTTCACTGTTGTATTCTCGGGAATTGCCCCTGTATCAAAAACGTTCTTGGTAATGGATGCTTATACTGCTCCTGATGGCTATATTCCTGAGGTAGGAGGAGTAGCATCAGGCTCTGCTAGTGGCGACAGTGGCAGTGGAGATGGCGGCGATGGTGGTGGAGGTGGTGACGGCGGTGGGTCTGGCGGCGGAGGTGGTGGTGCAATGTAAGCACAAAATCACTCAAAAATGTGGCTTTTTAGCCACATTCTTTTGGTTGACCAATAATTCCCATTTTGCTATAATACTTGTATAGTAATTAAAAAGGAGTTAGCGATGCGAGCACTTACCACTTTTATTGACAACAAAAACCGTTATGCCGCCCTGTTTCGAGGTCAGCGTACCGAGCCCGTGTATGAAATTCAAACCGCCGCAGGTCGCAAGCGTGTGGCTGAAATGATTGATTCAGACCTGAGTCCAGAAAATCTTTCCTGCGATGGCGAATTACCCCGTGCAGAAGTTAACAGACGCTACCGCGAACTCACTGCGGCCGCTCGAGATCTTGTTAAATTAGATCCAAGTGTAGCCCAATTCATGTACGAATTTGGTTGACATGAAAACACCCCTGCGCATCAGAATCTGGCGTAAAATCCTAGATTACTACTATCGTACTAAGTTTACTGTAGTAGAATTGCTGGTAATTGCAGGGGTCATTTTTTGGTTGACCAGAAAAGCGTATTTTGCTATAATACTTGTATAGTAACTAAAAGGAGCCTGGGATGAACGTCAAAGAAATTAACTCTGCTATCATGTTTGGTAATCTCACCAACGACGAACTGTCTACTGTGATTGATGCTGTGAAGTTTGCCCGTGCGCAACTCACCCAACAAAAGAAACGCAGTTTTTCTATTGGTGATTCTGTAAAGTTCACCAGCAATCGCAACGGCCTGACCTATGTCGGTACCGTGCGCAAAGTCAAAATTAAATTTGTGCTAGTTAACACACCTGGTGGCCTGTTCAATGTGCCGGCCAACATGCTGGAGGTAGCATGACCATCAAACCGTTTCGTATTTGGCTTGCCGAAGTATGGCGAGACAATTGTGACGAGAACGACGGATGGGGTCAGCCTAGAATGACCATGCCGGAATATTTTGCAAAATACAAATGGTGGCTCAAACGTGAGTACCAGTATCAAAAAGGAGTCAGACGTGGGTCTTGATATGTACGCATACGTGGCCGCCAGAGCAGGCCAGCAAAGAGAATACTACGACGGTGCAGTATGGGACGATACGTCAGGAGATGTTGCAAACTCTAAAGTAACCAAGCCACGTGAGATCGCTTACTGGCGTAAGCATCCTAACCTTCATGGTTGGATGCAACAGTTGTGGGAAAGCCGAGGTAACTCGGGTCACTTCAATGGCGACGAACTTGAGCTAACATACGAGGACTTGGAAATGCTCGAACTTGATGTTATTGCCTGCACCTTGCCCAACACATCAGGATTCTTTTTTGGTAACGACGCAGACGACCACTATCGCAAACAAGACCTTGAGTTCATCAAGAATGCTCGAGCAGAGTTGTTCATGGGACTTAAAGTGTTTTATAATAGTTCATGGTAATCAAGTAAATATATGAATGAAACAAACTTCTCAGACCCAAGGTTCAGCGGGATAATGGCGGCAGGTTGGATCCGTGATCTCGAAAGCTCGGACAGCCGCATACACAAAGAAAAAACAATTGAAAAGGCCTTGATGGCAGCCAAGCTAGGCAGTGCCGACGCACAAGCCTTCCTGTTCAACTGCTATCAGGCCTACAATCCTTTCTTTGTGTTTGGCGTTCGGCAAGTGCCAGAAACTCAAGGGTTAACTGGACGCCCAAACCACTGGCCAGGGTTTTGGGCGTTGTTAGAAAGTCTGCGCACTCGTAGCATTACAGGTAATCGTGCAAGAGAAGCAATCGAAGCTTGCAGTGAGTTGTTTGACTCTGAGGAATGGAATGGCCTGGCCCGACGTGTGTTGATCAAAGACTTGCGATGTGGCATCACAGATAAAACCCTCAACAAGGTAGTGGGCAAGACGGAATATAAAATTCCCGTGTTCAGTTGTCAGTTAGCGCAAGACTCTACCGACCATCCCAAGAAGCTCAAAGGCATCAAGCGTCTTGAGTGCAAGTTGGATGGAGTACGTGTGTTGGCCGTAGTGTCCGGAGATGCATGTACCTTGTACAGCCGCAATGGCAAAGAGTTTGAAAACTTTCCACAGATTGCTGACTTTATTGAAGAGCATCGCAAGTCTTTTCAACACAGTTCAGGGTTTGGCGGACAGTTTGTGTTGGATGGTGAGATTGTGGGCAAGAACTTCCAGGATCTAATGAAGCAAGCTCAACGCAAGAGCAATGCCAAAACAACCAACATGGTTTATCATGTGTTTGATATCTTGCCACTGACGGAGTTCCGTGAAGGCTTTTGCAATTTGCAACAGCATAAACGCATTGATCTGTTGAAACGTACTCAGGCAATGTTACCGGAAAAAGGTTGTGTACAGATCATGCCTGGAATGGATGTGGACTTGGACACAGCAGAAGGACATGATGTCATGCGCAGGTTTGCCGAAGCCTCAGTAGAAGAAGGCTACGAAGGCATCATGATCAAGACAATGGATGCACCTTACGAGTGCAAACGTTCGGACTTCTGGATGAAATGGAAACCTACCATAACTGTTGATCTCGATATTGTGGGATTTGAGGAAGGTACTGGTCGCAATGCAGGCCGGTTGGGTGCTATAATATGTGAAGGAAACGACAATGGGCGAAAAATTCGGGTTAATGTTGGTAGCGGTTTCAGTGATGGCGATCGTGATGAGTATTGGCTCAACAGGGATACACTTCTTGGTAACGTGGTTGAGGTCGAAGCCGACGTGGTCACACAAAACCAAGACGGATCATACAGTTTGAGATTCCCTCGCTTTATGCGATTCCGAGGATTTGAACCAGGAGAGAAACTTTGAAAATTGGACTCAGTTATAGTCGATGTGTGCGAGACATTGTGGATGGTCGAGTAGACATTGATGATGTGCTGGTTATCATTGCCCGCACTGACTTTGATCCCAACGATGACACTCAATGGCAAGGAATTTGGTCTGGGTACGGTGGCGGACAAACACTTGGGCGTATATTCGGCGGCCACGAGTGGATGGATTACTCAGCCGAGTACGAACACAAGTTTCGGCAGGTCAGTATTGACTTATGGGAACAGGGCAAGTTTCATCAGCCACGTAAGTTTGGTGCCTACCCTGCTCGGCGCCCAGAATTTTGGTTAGAAGCAGTATTGCCCAGTGAAGAATTGGAACGTAACACCGCGGCAAAAGATGCCTGGGACAAGTTTCAAATGGTGGCTGGACTAACCAATGTTAAATTAAACAAAGACTATCAATAGTATGAAATCACAATCGGCCAATGGTGTGACCGGGCACCTGATTCAGATATTTACAGGTCAAACTGTATTTCGAGTGTACGATGACAATCAGAACTTTGTTGACTATGACTTGCGACACAGTGACTTAACTGTTACAATTACAGATGAAGATGCATATTTTTATCGTGACAAATACAACGATGTGTTAGATCACGCACCAGAAACATTAGGAAAATACAATGGCAAAAACTAAAGCAGTAAATAAAATCAGTGACAAGTTGATCAAAGTCAACGAGTCATTCACAGTATACATGTATGACAATGCATACATGATTGAAGTATCAGGGCGTGACAGTGAGAATGACTACAAAACAGTCAAGCTCATGGTTCCTACCTTGGAACAGCTACAAGCACTGATCAAAGAAACTACAGAAATGGAAAAGGACGATTAATCATGACACAGAACAAAATACCCAGTGTAACATTTGCATTCCGCGAAGGCGACGAAGAACCCAAAGGCGGCGGCTGCCCAATTGGCGGAGCATTTGTGTTTAAAACAACCGACGAGTTGTTTGCCAAAAAGAAAGTGATACTGTTTAGCTTGCCCGGGGCATTCACACCCACTTGCTCAACATATCAGTTGCCTGGGTTTGAAAAACAATACAAGAACTTCCAGGCTCGCGGCATTGATGAGATCTACTGCATCAGCGTCAACGACGGCTTTGTTATGAATGAATGGGCACGGTCGTTAAAGATCAAGAATGTCAAAGTTATTCCTGACGGTGCTGGCTTGTTTACAGACGCCATGGGCATGTTGGTTGACATGAGTGCCATTGGTTTTGCATGGCGCAGTCGTCGATATGCAGCCGTGATCAATGACGGTGTAATTGAGCATATGTTTTTAGAACCTGATTCAAGCGAAACAGATCCTGATCCATATGGTGTTTCTAGTCCTGAGAATTTGATGAAGCACCTTTAAGGAGCACAACATGGCAACTTGGACACTAAAGACACTGCACAAAAAGTCTGCTGTTGAAAAACAGTTCTGGTGCAAAGACGGCAAAGTCATCATTCGTGAAGAAGGATATCGCTGGGGAGAATTCTATTGCGAAAGCGATGAACAACCTGTTATCGAATCCAATGATGGAGAATACAATCTAAGCGAAAGCGAATATGATTGGGAACTTTCAAGTCTCGATGACGGGTGTTGGTCTGAATGGATATTTCCTGACGACATAAGTGAAGAAGAACAAGCAGAGATTGAAACAGCCTGGGATGATGATTACTTTGATGGCATGGAAGAACTGGGTTGGTCAAACAGTGACACAGATTACATCTTGCAAGGTCCATTGGAATTGACTGACGAAGAAGGCAATGTTGTATACTCGGGAGAAGAAGAATGAGTAAAGTATACCTAATCAAACCACTAGAAAAGAAAAGCATTGTCTATCACGTAGAAATGTTTCGTGAAAATCCTGATGGTACTACCAGTTGGTTCAACATAGATGAAACATATCGCTGGGGACAGGGATTTATTGAGGAAGATCTAGATTGTAATCTTCCCTGGGAAGGTGACAAGATCGCCTATGCCAAACCCGATGCGGGTTGGGGCTGTGAGTTTGACGACAGCGTCAGCATTGAATGGGAATTCAGCGATGATATCTCAGAACTCGAACAACAAGAATTAAAAGAACTGTACTACGAAGGTGGAGCAGGCTGGCTCTATGACGGCGAACATACATGGCAAGAAGAAGATGCCGCAGTACACATCATTGCACCATATCAAGTGGATCTATGCGATGAAGATGGCACAGTGATCGAAGAAAATATCAAATTGAAGTCTCGCCCCGCTGCCAGCAATAACTGGCCTTTTCCAGATTAGCAGTTAGCCAGACTTGTTGACAATCCTGGATCATGTTGTTATAATTATAGAGCATGATCAGGGAGATGGTGCTGTTCAATGGTGTGGTGGGGTTCCTAGGCCTGCTACTACCGTGGCATGTGAACATAAGTCACATAGGTTGCGACACTGTCCCTGGATTCGTCTAAACCCCGGTTGATACCCGGGAGTATGCTCATAGGGATTAACACAGTGAAAGGATATTTCTAATGTCTGTTGAAACAGAGACCTCTGCGTCGAGCATGTCTGCGTCACTCAGCTCGCTTGAATCAACGCCCTTGGTCATGCACCGTATTTGGTTTGATTTGCGTGATACCGAAACTTGGTATGCAATCATGAAAGAGGCCACAACACTATATGGCCGAGATGGCTGGCGGAGTCAGCCCAGAGTCAAGCGCAAACTAGAAAAGTTTGCATGGGAAAGAAATAGACCAGAAAACCATGTTTGGTTTGAAGTGCCAGATCCGTCGTTCGCTACCTGGTGTGCAGTAAAGCACGCCGTGATAGTGATAAAAAATCCCGGTAAATAAACATTATGATATTTGGTTTCGGCATATTGGCCACAGCTCTGCTACTGAGCTTGGTAGCCGCTTATTACTCAGTAGCAGGCCTTACGGCCATATTCTCTGCGGCAGTTGTTCCTGTTGTTATCATGGGTGGCAGCTTGGAACTTGGCAAGATTGTGGCCACAGTGTGGTTGCACAACAATTGGAAACGAGCTGGCTGGGCATTCAAAGCATATTTGATTCCGGCAGTGGCATTCCTTATGATACTGACATCAATGGGCATCTTTGGATACCTGTCAAAAGCTCATAGTGATCAAAGTCTAGTGTCCGGCGACTCTATGAGCAAGGTCGCCATTTATGATGAAAAAATTAAGATTGCAAAGGAAAATATCGATGCGAACCGTAAGGCGCTTAAACAAATGGATGAGGCAGTTGACCAAGTCATGGGCCGAAGTACATCAGAAACGGGGGCAGATAAGTCCGTGGCTCTCCGTAGGACTCAACAAAAGGAACGTGGGCGTCTCCTTGCTGAAATCCAAGCCGAGCAAAAAACGATTACTAGCCTTAGTGAAGAACGAGCGCCGTTGGCGGCAGAATTCCGCAAGGTCGAAGCCGAAGTTGGTCCTATAAAATACATTGCGGCATTGGTATACGGAGATAATCCTGATGCCAATGTATTAGAAAAAGCAGTGCGTCTTGTTATTATTATTATTGTGCTGGTGTTCGATCCACTTGCACTCACACTTATTCTTGCTGCCAACAAACAGTTTGAATGGGCAAGGCAGGGCCGAGGAGGGTTTGTGCATGATGAACCGGCATATCCTCCAGATGACGGCCCACTAACTGATGAACAAATTGAACAGATAAAACAAACAGCAGACAAGCCCAGTTGGATGATACACACAGATCCATCGCCCCCAGGTTGGATGTATAACACTACCACAACAACATATCCTTCTACCGAAGAAGAAGTTGAAGAATTAACGTCCGAGTTTGACCGTAGCCGCCATGCATACCTAGACAAACCATTTGTGCATTTTGAAAATCTCAAGCCAATGGTGGCCAAGCCCGAGATCCCAGAATATCACTTTGTCGAAGAACACATTGAACCGGATTATATTGCACCACCAGCTCCAGCTCCTGCACCTGTGCCACAGCAAGTGATTGATTTTGATCCATTTGATCCCGAAGACACTCCAGAAATGAAAGCAGCCAAAGGACAATGGAAAGAATTAAATCCCAACGATACCTTGAAGAATCAACGTATCATGATGGCCAAAGGTATGATTGCTGAGTTGCCTTGGATAAAGTACTTGAAACCTGTGCCCAAATCCAGTTTTGGTCCTGTGTTCCCGGCCACACCCGAGCGTGGCGATAGCTTTGTTAAAACAGATGTTATACCTAACCAACTGTACAAATTCAATGGCGATGCCTGGATTTTAGTTGACAAATCTACAGTAGATAACTATACTTACGATACAGCATACATTGATCATTTGATTGATAAAATTGCCACTGGTGAATATGATCCTGAATTGTTAAATCCTGGTGAACAAGAACAAGTGGCACAACGTTTACAAACCAAAACAAAATAACACATGAAATCAACTGAAAATATCAGCACCTGCAGTTTTTGCAACAAACACAAAGATGCAGTAACAAAACTTATTGTGGGTGAAGAAGTTGCAATTTGCAACGAATGCGTGGACCTATGCCAAACATTATTAGTAGATCAACCAGAAGCAAAATCTGAAGAGGCTAGTCTTGATCCAAGAGAAATTAAAAATCATCTTGATCAATATGTGATTGGACAGGATGCGGCCAAGATAATGCTTAGTGTGGCCATTGCCAATCACTACAAACGTATTCGAAACAAAGATGTCAATACTGAGATCGAAAAAGCCAATATCCTCATGCTTGGCCCCACAGGGTCGGGCAAGACATTGCTGGCCCGAACAGTAGCACGTTATCTAGATGTACCATTTGTGATTGCTGATGCTACTAGCCTAACCGAAGCAGGTTATGTGGGCGATGATGTGGAAAGTTTGATCAGTCGCTTGTATGCTGCCGCTGGGGGAGATGTTGAAAAAACACAACGCGGCATTGTGTTTGTGGATGAAATTGATAAAATCAGCCGCAAAAGCGAAAGCACCAGTATCACACGAGATGTATCTGGCGAAGGCGTACAGCAAGCCTTGTTAAAACTAGTAGAAGGCACCAAGTGTCGCATCATGCCACAAGGCGGTCGCAAACATCCTGGCGGCGATAATGTGGAAATTGATACTCGTAATATTTTGTTTATTGCCGGCGGCGCATTTGTGGGACTAGACAACATTGTTAAAAATCGTGTTCAAGGCACAGGCATTGGATTTGGTGCAGACGTATCTAGTAAAACAGCCAGTGATCTGCACCTTGATAACACCACACCGGACGATCTTGTGCGTTTTGGATTGATTCCTGAATTTGTTGGTAGATTCCCTGCTTGGGTGGCACTCAAAGAACTAGACAAAAAAGACCTTGTGCGTATTCTCAAAGAAGTCAAACACAACTATGTGAGTCAATACCAGTGGTTATTCAAACAAGATGAAGTGGATCTTGAGTTTACATCAGACAGTTTAGATCTCATTGCCGAACGCACATTAAAGAACAAAACAGGCGCACGTGGTCTGCACAGTGAACTAGAACGTGTGTTAATGCCACACATGTATAATCTAGCAAGGTATCGTACTAGCGGTATTAGCCATGTAGATATTGATCAAAATTTGGTAAATATTCCCAAGGAGCTCTAATGCATTTATGGAAAAATTACACGGTAGATCAGTACTAGTCACGGACGGAAATGTTGATAAGGCATTACGTAAATTCAAGAAGAAAATACAAGAAACAGGTTTGCTAAACGAGCTTAGAGACCGAGAATTCTACACCAAACCCACAACCCAACGCAAACTCAAAGCAAGTGCCGCCAAGAATCGGTGGAATAAAAAACTACGCGAACAACAGTTACCTAAAAAACAGTTCTAATGTACATAGAGTTTGACATTGTCACAAGCATGGACAGTTTCGACGATCTTAAAGACACAGTCAGTGCCTGGGCCAATCGCTACAAAATACCATACACAACCAAAGTTGCCAAAGGTTTAAAATATCGACTTGGCCTAAATCACCCGGAGCATTTTACTCTTTTTACTATGACTTGGGTTGCATGTGATTACAAAATAAAAAATATCGAAAAGTCTTGACATCAGTTGAGACTTCCTGTATAAATATGTTTGTAGATGCCGATGGTCGGGTCTACATTTAACTAGTCATCTTGCTTAATAAAGGAGAAAACAAATGACAAAAACTCTCACCCTTCGTAGTTTCGATATTCCCTCACTCACTAAATTTGGTATCGGTTTCGATAACATGTTTGATGAACTCATGCGTGTGAGTGCCCAACAAGGCTCAACCAACTACCCACCTTATGATATTGTACAAGTCAATGACGACGAGTACATGATCGCTGTGGCTGTGGCCGGCTTTGGGTACGACGACCTTTCGGTCACCAAGGATAAAAAAATCCTAGTAATTGAAGGCAAGCACAGCCGTGAAACAGTGGAGAATGAAGATTCGACTGCAAAATATTTGCACAAAGGAATCAGTGAACGTAGTTTCCGTAGAGAATTCCAATTGGCGGATCATGTGGAAATTAATGGAGCACACCTTGAACTTGGCATCTTGAGTATTCACTTAAAACGTGAAGTTCCTGAAGAAGCCAAGCCAAAGACTATTGCTATCACCTACACTTCCTAATATAATAGTGTAAATACAGTGGCAGCAATAGTGCTGCCACTGCAACAGGAAACTTTATGTCAGAAACACGCACAAAAATTAAACCAAGCGAACAACTCAAAGAGCCACCGATGTACAAGGTTATCTATCTAAATGATAACCAAACTACAATGGAATTTGTGATCGAAACCTTGATTGAATTTTTTAATTATACCACAGACACAGCGTTTACCATTACCGAAGACATTCACAATGCTGGATCAGCATGTGTTGCGGTATTGCCATATGAGATTGCCGAACAAAAAGGCATCGAAGTGACCTTGGCCGCTAGAAGTAACCAGTATCCTTTGCAGATCAAACTAGAACCTGATCAGGCCTAGAACTCCACAGTAATACGTCGCGGATAGTACACATGCTGTCCGTACTCGGTGTTTCCACGACCACGACAGTGATTAAGATATCGGATGTTGTCACGAATCTGATCAATGGGACTATGATAGTGACCAAAACACCAGGTGTGTATCTTTCGTTCAGTATCTACCATATGTGCCTGGCGCATGAGCTGGTTGCCCATGGTATTACATCTCCAAGTACCTGCTAGATTAATGTCGTGACTGATCAGTGCAGGATCTGGCACAGTATGTGTTACCATTACAATTTTTTTAACATCCTGATGTGTCTGTAATCGCTTAACTGAGTTGATCATGTACATGGCATCAGTTGTGGCCATTCTGCCAATGGTTTTCACAGTGTCTCCGGACAATTTGAATTTGTCCTGATACCACTGAGCACTTTGTGTGGGATCTATATTTGGATCAAAATCAAATCCAAACCACCCATTGGTGCCTAGTATAGCAACACCATCAATCACCACAACATTGTCTTGAAGATACACTAAATTGGGTATCTTCTCAAGTCGTGTTACTAAATCAGCATAACTGTAGGTTAGATTGTTTAGGTAATTGGTATGTTCATCATTGCCGTCAATGTAGAACACTGCTTGGTAGTTTTTGCCCAGGTGCGACAATACCTCCACTAGGTCATTGCGATCCATGGCTATATCTCCTGCAACCACAGCAACAGGGCTAGTGGCAATACCTGTCCAGTCAAATCGTGGCCAGGTATCAACGTGTAAATCAGAAATTAAATCAAAGCTAAATGTCATCATACATATTTAAAAGGAATTAACATGCACATTATTTTTGGCGATGCCGTTAAAGAAATCCCCGACAGCTATACAGTACTAGAACTTGATACTATCAACACCAATGGCACCCAGGTCACAGCATACTGTGTGGTAGAAAAAATACCATTACAAGAGTTTCCGTTAATAGATGCACATATTAAACTACATGCAAATGTGATCGAAAATTATCGTCTACAGCACTGGGATTACTGTGAAAAGGCCATTGGTGCGTTACAGGGCAAGTGGAACGGAGAAGTTGACAGTTTTTATCAAACTCTACTAGATCGTATAAAAACACTCAAAGAATCAGTGTTGCCCAATGACTGGGATGGTGCTGTGATCAAAAACACCTAGTAAATAAAATTCTCGGGTAAATGTAAATACCCTAGGAGGAAAAAATATGAGTTGGTTCAAAAGAAAACCGCATTTAAAAGCACCACCACAGCAACACCCGCATCACATTAGTCCAGCCACTGCAAAGGCACTGGAAAAAGCCAAAGAATCTGCACCAAAGAAACGACCCACCCCACCCGCTAAATAATACATTAACAGGGGTCTAGAGTGAATATAGCACGAGTTTTAATGGTTGGGGCACATCGGATTGGCTCCGCATGCCTGAGCCTACAGTTCGATCATAATCTTACTAAATTTGACAAAACATATGTGGTATGCCCACTTCCGGGAGATCGGTTACACAATGTATTTGAAAAATACAACATTGACACTCGAGGGTTTGAATACGTCAATGACTATGACCTAGTGAAAGAATTCCCCTTGATTGCCAATTGGTATCTCACCGGCGAATACCGAGGCTCCTGGTTAACACAACAGGCCATGAAGTTTTACATGCTTGACAAGATTGATGCAGACGTGGTATTCATCCATGACGCCGATAGTTTTTGTGTTGAGCCTTATGAGTGTGTGGTAGATCACAAACTAAACTTATTCTATCTACCAGAAACTACACATGCCTGGGAATACTACCGCGCATTTGAGAATGTAACAGGGCTGCCAAGACAGTCCGAAGATTGTTATATTGCAGAAATGATGCCAGTGTTTAAACATGACTGGAACAATTTAAAAACACTGATTGCCAGCAAGTTTGACCAACCTTGGTCGGATGTGTTGATTGAGCAAACCCCGTGGGATTATGTGGGCAATATCAAATGGTTCAGCGAGTATGAATTCCTGGGCAACTGGATCATTAGCCAACACAGCAATTACATTCGAACTCAGCAACGTAGATATGATTATAAAAAGTTAGAAGATCTCACACATCAAGATTTCCCTACTGACATCAATTGTGTGAGTGATAAAAATCCATTTGGTAACATATTACCGTTTGACTATGGTACCGATACTGTGATGAACTTGGAAACGGTGCTGGACCGGTTCCGGCGCATGGGCATATTACCTGATTAACTGCTCGACTTCGGCCTGGTGTTGCATGCTTTCAAGTAATATCGCATCGGCCAGTTTGAACTTGTTGGGGTTCTGTGTCCAGGCATTGCGAAACTCAAGCCAGTGGCGTCCGGTTTTGTATTGCTCAATGATGCTTAGTCCGCGATTTAAATTGTTCATAAACTCATCAAATATACTTTGTTGCCATCGGTCACTGAAAAATAGTTTTTTGTTGTAATCGGCGATCTCATACAAGCTCTGCCACAATTGATATTTTTGTTCTATTGGCAGTTGACTGATTCGTTTCATTTCGGCACATATGCTAGCCAAACGTTTGACCGGGTCGGCTATGGTGTCGTAGCTTTCGTCAATCATGCCAGCAAATGTTTTAAATCCATAGCTTCTAAGATATTGCAAACTGCCTGCTGTGGCGGCCAGTATGAATGGTCTTCCGCAAGCAATTGGTCGCAAGGACTTTTCTGTCAGGTGCCATCGTGCGTCGTCAAACAATGTTTCTAGTACCACTTCGACAGCAGTAGTACCATAGTCCTGGGTGGTGTAATCTGCGCTGGCAGTGGCGTCAACTTTGCATGGTTCAAAATAATTTTCTAAGTCTCCAGCTTGTACTTTGAAGTCTGAGTTTTTGGGTTGAAAGTCAGCATAGTATCCACTTTCGCAATGAGGATTAAACGTCATTTGGCAATGTTGTTGCAGGTTATTTTCTACCAGCAGTTCGGTAAATTTCAATCGATATTCCCGGGTGCCGGACCAGGCACGATTGTATATCAAGAAATCTTTTTTGATTTGATTGAAGTTTGGTATCAGCCCGAGGTCATGCGGTGCGTAGCGATACCAGTCGGCGGCAATGGCAGCATGTGCCCACCAGTACACCCCGACAAAATCTGCATTTTCGTACTGTGTTAGATTGTGACTGTTTTGTTCACTGTGTACTAGCAACGTTTTATCATACACACTGTGTCTGGTGCCAATGATTGAACGGAGATTTTGATCAGTGACTAGTTTTTTTATTCTGGCCATGTTGTCCTGATTATTGGCTATAGAGGGTGCATGCTTGACAAAATAGTCCAGCATGATGTCATGTGTGTATTGATCAAAAAACAGCGGCTCCTGATCATGACACAATGCACCAGGTTTTTCAATTTGGTGTCGCCAACCGTGCTGTTTGAAATTGTACAAGGGCAACAGATCTGTCAGATTTTTTGAGCCATGGGGATAGAAGCGATAAATTAATATGTCATGGTTGCACAAACCGTCTAAGTAGTTGTATAATCTATCTAAAGGAACACTCATATATGAAAAAAATTGGATTTATCGGTATCGGTAAACTTGGCCTTGATTGTGCCGAAGTTATGGCAGAGAAGCACACAGTGCGGGGTTATGATATTTACCCACGTACCAGTGACACTGTAAAAGTTTGTGGCATTGACGAACTGGTGAAAATGAGCGAATGGATCTTTATTGCAGTTCCGACTCCGCATGCAGAAGGATATGATGGCTCTGTGCCATCCAGTCACATGACTCCCAAGGACTTTGGACACGATGCTGTGATTGATGCTATTAACCAAATCAATCAACATGCTCAGACCAGCAAAAAAGTTGTGTTAATTTCTACTGTGCTACCTGGTACTACACGTGCCAAGTTTGTGACATTGCTAGACAAAAAGCATCAGTTCTTGTATAACCCTTACTTGATTGCCATGGGTAGTGTTAAATGGGACATGGCCAACCCCGAGATGGTCATTATTGGCACAGAAGATGGTGAACTCACTGGCATTGCAGGTGAACTGATTGAACTGTATAAAACCATCATGAACAACGATCCACGCTATGAGATTGGCACCTGGGACGAATGTGAAGCTATCAAGATCTTCTACAACACCTACATTTCAGCCAAGGTTGGCATTGTGAACATGATTCAAGACTTTGCTATGAAGATTGGCAACATCAATGTTGACGTGGTTACCAACGCACTTGCACGAAGCACCATGCGTTTGCAAGGTCCCAAGTACATGACAGCAGGCATGGGTGATGCAGGTGCTTGTCACCCACGTGACAACATTGCACTGCGTTGGTTAGCAGAACACTACGAAGTGGGGTATGACTTGTTTGACACAATCATGCATGCTCGTGAAATACAAGCCAAGAATTTGGGATTGTTCTTAGTAGAGCAGGCCAAGGCCACAGGATTACCAATTGTGATTCATGGCAAAGCCTACAAGCCCGACGTTGAATACTGCATTGGTTCATACTCAACCTTGGTTGGTCACTATGTCAAAGAAGCAGGCTTTCCTGTTGTGTATGTTGATCCACTGGCAGACAACCAGGACGAAGTTGTTGCAGAAGTTGCTGGTCCTGCAGTGTTTTTATGGGCACACAACCGCAAGATCACTTACGAGTACACAGGCGAACAACAAGACACACAGGCCTACTGCGACATTGAAGCAGGATCAGTGATTGTTGATCCTTGGCGCAAACTAGCATCCACCTCAGAATACCAAGTTGTACATTATGGTAACACACGTGGTCACTAAGTATCAAATCCCAGTGTTCTGGGACGATGAGTACAAGACTCTTGATTATATCCAAGAGCCTTTCAACGACCCTGTCAGCGTAGAACGTTGGATCGGCCAAGGCTATACTAACAAAATCACAGGTGACCTAAGCGATATGCGTCACCGATTGCCCGTTTGGGCTAACAAGTTTATTGACATATACACAGAAATGGGCTGGAAAGATATTGGCCTGGCATTTTACCGCATGCGAACAGGCACAGTGATGCCAGTACACAGTGACTTGTACAAACGCTACATTGAAATATTCCATTTGCAAGGGCAAGAGACCACAATTCGACGTGCTCTGGTGTTGATGGAAGATTGGAAATCGGGACACTATCTAGAAGCCAACGGTCGTCCAGTTGTGGATTGGTCAGCAGGACAAGTGGTTGAATGGGTGTACGACACACCACACTCAGCTGCTAACCTTGGACTAGAAGATAGATACACACTTCAAATTACCGGACACGTATGATAAGCACACACAATGAATGGGATCCACTAAAGAAGATTGTGGTAGGATCAGCAACACATGCCAATTGGCCTGTAAACGACCCTGTGTTTTCCAAAGAAAGTGAAAAGACTTCATGGAAAGAAACTCCAGTACCCAGTGGACCTGTGCCACAGTGGATCATTGACGAAGCTAACGAAGACCTTGACGGCCTGGCCCAGCTTCTGACAGATTTGGGTGTAGAGGTTGTGCGTCCAGAACCTCTAAACTTTCAGGCACATGATGGCTTGTACAACTACTGTCCTAGAGACAGACTGTTGATCGTTGGGGACAAGGTAATCGATACTGCTATGATGTATCCATGTAGAGATATGGAACTACAATGCTATCATGATATCCTTGAAGGCGCAGAAGTAATCACCATGCCCAGGGATCAGGGCCTTGTGTTGGATGCTGCCAACATACTGCGTCTTGGCCCAAACAAAATGTTGTACTTAGAAAGCGCCAGCGGCAATAAGGCAGCTTACTATTGGTTGTTGGCCAACTTGCCACCTGATACCAGTATTGAGCTGTGCAATTTTTACGCCGGCGTACATATTGATTCAACCATTGTGCCCTTGCGTGAAGGCTTGGTTATGTTGAATGCCAGCCGTGTCGGCTTTGATAATGTTCCTCGGGTATTTGAAGGTTGGCAAAAGATCTGGATCCGTGATGTGGTAGCACAAGGTTTCCATGAATATCCATATGCATCAAAATGGATTGCTATGAACATGTTGGTCGTGGATCCAGAAACAGTTATAGTGGACCGGCACCAAACTGAATTGATCAAAACTTTGGAAAGTTACCGATTCCGAGTAATTCCGCACGAATTGCGCCATAGTAGGACACTAGGCGGCGGGTTTCATTGTGTCACATTAGACCTAATTCGGCAAGCTAGAGATTGACTTTTTGCATAAATGAGTATATAATACTCATATGAACACACGAATTGGATATTGTTGCAAGTGGCTTAATGACCCCACAGAATGTGGTGGCATGAAAGTCAATGCAGTGGACCGTGACCTGAACGGCAGATCAACTACCATGAGGTGGCTTCGCGAACATGCGTCCGAAGCAGACCAGCGGCAATGGGACATCATGAATCACAATGCGTCAGCGGCTGTGCGAATGATTGAACGTGTGGCCACACTACCTCCTGAACGTAGAATGGTACGACTTGGCTCAGAAATGCTACAAGGCTACACCGAACCCAACTGGATTGCGTGGTGGCAACGACAAGAAATCCAGGATCATTGTGCCCGAATCTTTGCACCCATTGGCGAAGCCGCACGTAAATATGGTGTACGTTTGAGCTTTCATCCAGGCCAATTTTGTGTACTAGCAAGCGAAGCAGATGAAATTGTAGAACGTTCAATCCTAGAATTTGAATATCACGTGGATATGGCACGTTGGATGGGCTATGGCAACACATGGCACAACGAAGGCTTTAAGATCAACGTACACTTGAGCGGTAAAGGTGGTGCCGCTAAATTCTTGCGTACCTTGGGCAAACTTACCCCAGAAGCAAGAAACTTAATTACCATCGAGAATGATGAGATGACGAATGGACTTGACACTACTTTGGCTGTGGCTCAGCATGTGGCTCTTGTATTGGACCTACACCACCACTGGATCAACTCGGGGGAATACATCTCCGCCCAGGACGATCGTACAAAGCGGGTTATTGACTCTTGGCGCGGCACTCGTCCTGCACTTCATTATAGTGTTAGTCGCGAGGACCTTTTGGTTGACCATGACCGAGGAACTAGACCCGATCTTGCTGAACTTCTTGCTAGAGGTTATAAGAAACAGAAACTACGGGCACACAGCGACTTTTACTGGAATGACGCTGTGACTGATTGGGCGTTGACTTTTGCCGACAACTTTGATATCCAATGCGAAGCCAAAGGCAAAAACCTTGCCAGCCAACAAGTTTATGAACAATATATTTCTCAGCACTCTTGAATGGATACGTGATGATTTTAAGTCTCACCCAGTTCGCTTTGTTGTTGAGCTTGTTGCTTGGGCTACTAGTGTTGGTTGCAGTATTACTATGGCACTCACAGTCCCCAATCCACCGCTTCTTGCTATGTATCCTGTTTGGATCTCTGGCTGTGCCATGTATGCTTGGGCTAGTTGGTCTAGGAAATCTTTTGGCATGCTGGCTAACTATCTACTGTTGACCACCATTGACAGTGTGGGCATGGTCCGTATGCTTACCTAGGATGCAATAAATAGGGGTAATGAAAACCATTGCCTTATTTTTACATCAACCCAAATGCTCCGTACAAAGCGGCAATGGAATTATACAAGCATTAAGTCCGCATTATCGATTTAAAATCTTTACCCGCCACGAAGTTGAGCGGGATTTTTTTGACGATGTGGATGCTGTTTGTTTTCCTGGCGGCATAGGTGATGCTAGTAGTTTTGATTACCTGCTTCGGGATAATATACGCAGTATTCGAGACTTTGTGGGCACAGGTGGTACGTACATTGGAATATGCATGGGTGCGTATTGGGCCGGCAGCAATTACTTTGACATACTCAAGCATGTTGATGCCAAACAGTACATGCGCAGACCCGGTACAGATACACGCCGCCCCCACGCTAAAAACATTGACATAACCTGGAACAATGACTCAATGAAGATGTTTTGGTATGATGGGTGCGCTCTGGTTGGCGATGAGTCAAAGTTTACAACTGTGGCCCGCTATGTTGGGAACAACGACCCAATGGCCATCATACAAGGCCGCGTAGGCCTAATAGGGTGTCACCCTGAAAGCACACCGCATTGGTATGCATCTTACAGTTGGATGCGTGGTCGATATCATGGTGGTTACCATCACGCATTATTATTAAATTTTGTCAACAGTTTATTAGTGTAACAAAATTGTAATAGTCTTCGTCTTAAATAATAGATGAAGACATATCGCTCAATCTTTGTTAGTGATGTCCACCTTGGAACCAAAGATTGTCAAGCCGATCGTCTCAATAACTTCCTCAAACACAACTCTTGCGACACACTGTACCTAGTAGGCGATATCATCGACGCCTGGAAGATTCAACAAAACAAGTGGCGTTGGAAACAAAGCCACACTAATGTAGTTCGTCGTGTATTAGGTCATGCCAAGCGTGGCACTAGAGTTGTATTCATAGCAGGCAACCATGATGAATTCTTAAGACCTATGATACCATATGGTTTTAGTTTTGGTCTTGTTGAGATACACAATCAAATAGAACATATAGGTGCCGACGGCAAACACTATCTAGTCACTCACGGCGACTTGTTTGATGGTATAACAAGACTGGCACCGTGGATAGCATTCTTAGGAGACAAAGCGTATGACATCGTTCTTACTATCAACTCTAAGTACAATTGGTTACGTCATCGCATGGGTTTTGGGTACTTTAGCATTAGCCAGTTTCTTAAGCACCGAGTTAAAAAAGCTGTAGACTTTATGTTCAAGTTTGAAGAAAATCTAGCAGCCTATTGCAAGAAGCGTGGGTACGATGGTGTAATATGTGGTCACATACATCATGCAGAAATAAAAGAAATCAACGGTGTTATGTATATGAACGACGGAGACTGGGTTGAATCGTGTACTGCCTTAGTAGAACACTGGGACGGACATTGGGAAATAATTACCTGGACCAAGGAGACAGACAATGTGGGTATTGATACTACTGGCAGTTCACTTAAACGACTCAAAAGACGTGCCGGGCCGAATTGAATTGATATTTCAGGATCGGGCCGCGTGTGAACAAAGTCTGCAAAGCATGACATATTGGTTGAAGTTTAACCAATTCAAGATTGAAGGAAGGTGTATAAAAAAATGAAACTCAGCGATAAAATTACTATTGTAGTACCTTGCAAGAATGAAGAAAACTATATTCATCATTTGTTGGATGCCTTGCGTGGCCAAGACATTGGCAACACCAGAATCATCATAGCTGACTGTTCCACTGATGCAACTAGACAAGTGATACAAGATAATAGTGCAGGACTGAATGTTGAAATCATTGATGGTGGTCCCGTGAGTATAGCCAAGAACCGCGGAGCAAGATTAGCAACCACTCCATACATCTTGTTTATTGATGCCGATGTACGCTTCTTTAAACCCACAGTTATTCAAGATGCTGTCAACGCCATTGAACAAAAGAACTTGGATTTAATAGGATTGAAAATTAAATGTTATGACCAAGATCCAAGAGCAAAGATAGGGTTTATTATTTTTAATACTATAAATCAAGCATTGAAATATTTCTCACCTTTTGCAGTTGGTGCATTCATGCTCACACGCAAAGATCGGTTTGAAGAATTTGGCGGTTTCCCTGAACAGCTTAGTACCTCTGAGGACTACTTCCTATCAAAGAAATACAATCCCAGAAAGTTTAAAATCATCCGGCACCATCTTGGTCAAGACTCGCGCAGATTCAAGAAGATGGGATATTTAGGTATGGCCAAGTATTTGGTGAAAAATTTTGTCAATCGTAATAATCAAGCATATTGGCACAAATCAGATCATAACCGTTACTGGATGTAACATTACTGTAACTATCAATCACGTAAATAACACTGTACCATGTCGGTACGCACTCATAACACCTTAAGGAGAACCCATGAGATTAGAAGACCTAGCCACAAGATTATCGGCTGTTGAAGCCAAGTTAGCTACCCTAACTGGAACCACAGTTAACACAGACAGTGCCACCAGCATTGAAGAACTAGACACAAGACTATCTATTGTTGAAATTCAAATTGAGCAGTTAATTGCTGTAAAAACACAACAACACGTTGACGCTATTGTTGCCGCAGCCGCACAAGCAGTTGAAAGCATCCAGGACGCTGTTGCAGAAGTAGTTGCACTTTCTCCAAGTGCAGAAGTACCAGCAGCCGCTGACATTGTGGCTGACGTTGTTCAAACTCAAGCAGAAGCACCGGCTGTAGAGCACTCAGAAGTTGCTGACATTGTTTCAGCCGCTGTTCAAGCAGTTGTTGCTGCCGAGCCAGAAGTTGTCATTGATACAGTGGCAATTACAGAAGCTATTATAGCCGCTGTTGCTGATGCACCTTTGCCAACCAAAGCAGGAAATTCCATAGCAAATCAAAATATCTGCGCACCTGGCAATGAGCGAGTATGGTTATACCAAGGCAACATGAGCTCTACTCAGTGGGAAGATACACTGTTGATCAAGAGTGGTTACACTTGGTTTGCTCCAGAAGCAGACGTGACTTCTGGTGTTGTTATTGATGGTGATAGCCATGATGGAATCTATCACATTACTGTGGCCGATGCCGGTGGTAATGTTGTCATTCCAACTTCTGGCAAAGTATATACTTTTGTTCCACCAGCATCTGCAACAGAACCAGCACCAGAAGTGGTGCAACAGGTTGTTGACGCAGTTGTTGAAATCATTGCTGCCGCAACAGGTGTTGACACAGTTGCTCCTGAAATTGTACAACAAGTTGCTGATGCAATTGCAACTCCAGCAGATCCAGCACTAGACGCTATTGAAGCACGTTTAAATGTTGCTGAAGCCAAAGTTGATACCTTATTGGGCAAGTGATCAACAGTATTTTTAAACCGGGCACAAAATAGCGTGCCGCTGGATTTGCGTAACCAGCACTAGCACCTTTGGGTGCTTTTTTTATGCCCACTAAACCTTTGTTCTAGTGCAATAAATATTAACATAATAATAACTATAAGGTGAGTAAGATGATAAAAAGAATTGCCCTAGGTCTGGCCAGCCTTGTGCTGGTAGCAGTTGCCACCGCACAAACTACTACCACTTCGGGTACAACCGGTGGAACAACCACAGGTACAAGTACGCTGATCAATCAAAATTCATCATTGACCGGCGGATACTCTTCAACCAGTCTAGTAGACACCAACAGCACCAGCAACAGCACCAGCTTGGTTAACTCAAACAGCAATACCACCAGCAACAGCAACAGTACCAGCAACAGCACAATCAACAGTACCAGCACAAACAACAACAATAACAACAGCACCAGTACCAGTGTAAACACCAACAACAATATTCAAAGCGGTACTGTGACCAACAACAACAACAATGTCAACAGCGGCACAATGACATACAACAACAACAATGTGAACTCTGGTACAATGACCTACAACAACAACAATGTCAACACCAGCACAAGTACTGCTACCAACAACAACAACAATGTCAACACTGGCACGATGACCTACAACAACAACAATGTGAGCACAAGTAACAGCACCAGTGTAAACACCAACAACAATATCAACACTGGTGACATGACCTATAGAAACATCAACACAAGTACCAGCACAAGTACTGCCACCAACAACAATAATAATGTCAACACAGGCACGATGACCTACAACAACAACAATGTGAGCACAAGTGCTGCCACAGTTAACAATAACAATGTCAGCTCCAGCACTGCCACCAACAACAATGTCAACACTGGTGACATGACCAATAGAAACATCAGCACTTCATCTAGTACTGCCACAAACACCAATATCAATCAAAATGCAAACGTAAACACCAACATTCAAGCAGGTGAGTTGACCAACAAGAACATCAACACCACTGAGATTACACAGCGAGTTATTCAACCACCTCCAACAGCAGTAGCACCAGCTATGTTGAGTGGCGGCAACGCTGACCTATGCTCAACTGGTAGTAGTGGCAGTATACAAACACAGGTATTTGGCATAAGTTCAGGTGGTACCATGCGTGATATGAATTGCGAACGTTTAAAGCTATCCAAGACTCTGTACGACATGGGCATGAAGGTTGCCGCAGTTGCCACAATGTGTCAAGACCGTCGCGTGTTTGATGCTATGTTGGCTGCTGGAACACCTTGTCCATACGAAGGCAAAATTGGTGAGCAGGCCCGAGCACAGTGGGACGCAAATCCAGACAAGATCCCAAAGATGCCAGAGGAAAAAGTAGATGACACTTATAAGAAAATTGGCATTGGCGCTTTGCTTGGCGTTATTGTCAACAAGTTATTCTAACAGCCAAGACATATCTGTCACAGGTAACCTGACTAATTTTACTAATCAGGCCACTGGGGTAACCTCTACTTGGCAAAATGCCGGCACGATTGGTCAACAGTTGACCTGCTGGGAAGCCGGAGGCCCGGGCTACTGTGGACCATTGCCTAGAGTTGCAGCCTGGGGATCAGGGTCAAATGTCATCAACTTCTCTTATGGATTAACTGACTTGAATCAAGTGGTCAACATAAAAAATGCATTGCCTAATTCAGGTACAGGATTACAAGTTAACGGATTTAATTTTACGTTCCAGGCCAAGAACGGCAATGGTTGGGACAACGGAATGACTGACACCTTGAGTGCTTATGTAAACATCTACAACAACACAAACTCAAAAGTATTGGAGAACTACAACTGGGATTTGTCCTACAATACACGTGGGTGGAGAAACTTTGATCTCAGCAAGACTTTCACAAGCCCATATGGTGCTCCTGATTTAGGCAACGCCCAGTATGGATTTGTGGGCAAGGACAATAACTTTTGGGTTGGCCCTTATGGTCCTGAAATAACTGCTGTAAACTTTAGCCTAAAATATAGTGTTGATCCTTGTGCTACCAACCCCTTGTACTCGCCTAGTTGCAAAGGATATGCAGACGCTCTTGCTAAATTGGCCCCAACGCCGGTGGCCATAGCTACTGATGCACCACCTCCCCCACCATCAGATACTGCTCCACCACCTCCAGGATCTCCGCCACCTCCAGGAAGCCCTCCACCGTCAGATGCACCCATGTCTGGCCCACCTCCGCCCCCAGGAGCACCTGGCGCTGGCAATAATCCCAATGCGCCACCTCCGTCAACTCAACCGCTACCCGGCGGTGGCCAACCAGCTCGCCCAGGCGAAACAAAAACAGCCAATGACAGCAAGGCAGGCCCCAGTCTTGGCAATGTACTAAGCATGATCAGCAGTAATCAAGCCAGATTTGGCAACGAAACAAAAGCAGTGGTTCAGGCCGCAGAGTCGGCAGCGGCCAAAGATGCACAGCAGGCACAATCGCAAGCCGAATCTGTGGCTGCCACAGCAGTGATGCAAAGTCAGTCAGATACTGCAACCACTAGTAACAATAGCACCACAGCTAAATCTACCAGCAGTCAGACTCAGAATTCATCAATTGCATTGGCATCGGCCACACAAACCACAGTGGGCAAAGTCGAAACATTAAAATCTGGCACCACTGCCCAGGAAGCAACCGCTGCATCTCAGGCGCCTGCAGGACAAATTGAAACACTAAAAGGTGCAACTCCTCCGGTGGTCACAATTGATGTGGCTACTGTGGCATCTGCACCAGCAACAAACACAGGACCGGCACCACAGTCTGTGGCCAACACAGTAACCACCCAGCCCAATGCTGGTGCAGTTGAATCTTCACGTTATGAGTTGTTTACATTGCGTGGCCCAACTAACACAGTTGAATTTGAAATACCGCAACTGGAAGGCATCAAGATAGGCACACGATCAGCACTGATGGATGCAATAGAACAGCAGCCGATGGTTCAACAAACCGCAACACAAACACAGCAAACTTCTGCAGTGAATCGCAATGTGCAGGCCAATGAACTAGCCGGGGGTGTTGACATTGCCAACATAGCACGTCAACCTGCAGGCTATCAAGCATACTCAACTGCCATGCCTGATGTGGCATTTTATGCACCACGTGAAATATATCGTAATCAAGTCAACGTGGACAACGCGAGATTATTGCGTGGCTTGGGTAGCGATAGACTGCACCAAGAAATGGTTAACCAGCAGTATAAACTGGGAGAATAATATGAACGGCGAACGCATCTACAATTTAGTGTGTGAAGCGATAATAGTCGTGGGATTTGCTGTAGTAGGGTGGTATCTAATTTTAGGAGAATGAAATGACGGAAGAAATAAAAGACGTAAATGCCAAAGTTGATGAACTAGAAGCAGCCGCAAAGAAGTATGCTAGTAAAGACACAGTGATCTCAATTGGCGGCTACGAGTTTACACCAGCCAAGCTGATGGTGGCATTTACCATTGTGAGCTCTACGCTGGGCGGGCTGTATGGCACATTTGAAGTGTACAAAGATTACATGGGCATGAAGAAAAAGATTGCCGAGTATACTGCACCAGACTTGAGTGGATTTGACAAGCGACTGTCAGTGATTGAAGAAAACAGCCAAAAGACTTCGGACTATACTCGTGACATCAAGACGGATTTGAAGAACGATTTGCGTCGTAATGAATCAGTAACTGAGCAAGTTGAGCGTAGCGTTAAAACAGCACAACGTGAAACTGAAAGTGAAATGCGTGACATGCGTCGAGCTGTACGTGAAGATCTAGAAAAAGCTCGTAACGAAGCCAGTGTTATTCGCAAGGAAATGGCTGATGCTCGCAGAGAAATCGAGCGTGAAGTTGTTCAGCTAAAGAAAGAAGTTGACAGCAAGATACAAAAAGCCATCGACAATCCGCTAGCCAACAAGTGATCACACACCTGTGAATGTGTAGAAGGTACCGCTAACAAACACGCCGCCTGTGATGGTGATTGTTTGAGTTGGAGCGTCAGTACTGACTACTGTGGCTCCGGGGATCTGAACCACTAGCCATCCTGCGGCAACATTGTTTAGATTTGGAACGCCAGTTAAATCTTGCCAAGACCCAGTAAAAAAGAACCCAACTGCTCCGTTACTGCCGGCAACGTTTTGAACACTTGGGTTTGTTGTTTGTCCGGCGTAGTTGCCTGGACCAATAGTCCATCCGCCTTGAATTAACCATCCGGGTCCGATTGATACTGGCATAATTTTTCCTTTGTGTAAAAGACTTACAAGGGAAAAATTGTACCACTTCCAGTGTTAATGTTTGTTTTATTTATGCTGATTTTTAATTACCGCTTGAACCAGGCTGTCTATGCTGTTCACAATAGGCACACCTTGTTCACTAGCAATACCAATGCTCAGGGGCAATTCAGTACAGCCCAATACCACAGCTTGAGCGCCACGATCTATCAGGCTGTGAATCACCTGCATCAGCAACACCTGCGATTCTCCGATCTTGCCGGCCTTGATAAAGTCAATAGCAGGCTGTACAAAAAAGTCCATTTCAGCACGATCAGGTACCAAACAGCGCCATCCTTGTTGCTCTAGTCTGTATTGATAGATACCGTTGTTTATTGTGCCTTGTGTGCCCATGATGCCAATGGTGGTGTTGGCAAGCTGTAACTCTCGCAGTTGGTCAGCAATGCTGTCCACAATGTGAGTGATGGGCACACCCATTTTTGTCATGTCATCATACCAATAGTGTGCAGAGTTACAGGGGATCACAACATGATCACAGCCCACAGTTTTCAGTGCCTGTATGCCCTGCAACAACCACAGCAATGGTGCATTATTACCGTCTTGCATGGCTTGGCTACGGTCAGGGATTCTTGGTTCGTTCCACAACACAAAAGGTATATGTTGTTGATCGTGTGTGGCGGGTGTTTGTGCAATTAGTCTAGTCACAAACTCTGCTGATGCCGCAGGTCCCATGCCACCCAAGATACCTAGACGTTGCATTTGTTAATTAAAACGTTATTGATCCGTTGCCCACTGTGGTCCACTTGTAGACTCTGTAACCACCTGCAACGGTGATTGTTGGGCTACCAGTAGTGGCAGTTGCGGCTGCATATGAGTCTGGGTAACGAATGACCACAATACCCGAGCCACCTGCTCCGCCAGATGACCCAACTCCACCCCCGCCGCCACCGCCAGTGTTTGGCGTGCCATTGGCTGGTGTTCGTGTACCTTGAATTTGACCATCGCCGCCACCGCCAATACCACCAGCACATCCAGACCCAGAAGCAGAAGCAATAGAGCCACCACCACCACCTGCATAAAATGTTGCAGTTCCAGATATGTCACTGGATAATCCAACACCACCATTTCCGCCAACTGTTCCAGATCCACTAGTTCCGGCTGCTCCGGCACCACCACCACCACCACAAGGATAAGGACTACTATTCTGAGAATTGCCTCCGGCGTTACCTTGACCAGCAGTACCGACTGCGCCGGCTGAACCTGCTGTATAGTAACCGCCCCCACCCGAACCACCAGATTGTGCAGTTCCTCGGCCGCCTCCTCCTCCTCCGCCAAGTGATGTGATTGATCCAAACACTGAATTATTGCCACTTGTTGAAGAACCTGGATCAATTGATCCGGCACCACCGGCACCAACGGTGACTGTAATAGGAGTAGCTGCCGAGACTGCAAACCCAGTTGCAGTTCTAAATCCGCCCGCGCCTCCTCCTCCTCCGTCATCAGTGCCACCTCCACCTCCACCAGCAACTACTAGATATTCAACTGTGGGTGTGACTGAGGCTCCGCCTCCGGTGGTATCGCCAATGGCCCATGCACCTGTAATTGCCCATCCGGGTCCGATTGTGAATCCCATGCTTGTGTCCTTGTTAGACTCTTATTTATTTTTTAAACAACAATGATGAAGCGATGACCAAGGCAGTCTGCGCAGCCTCTACGTCATCGGGCTGTTGTTTCCAGCCTATACTGATTTGTCCTATAAACACACCGGGCTCAGCAGGCACGCTGATACGGCACATGTAGTTTACACCGTTTTCTCTGTAGGCAAATCCAATTAGACTTTGTGGTTTGAGATAGGGACTGCACGGTATTTTACCGGACATGAGTCCAATCACATCATTGTTGTTGTCGTAGTTCTTGCTAAACAAGCCCACATCCAGGCCGTCGTACTGCTTGATTCTGCCACCATTGCGTGTGGACACAAACACAATTTTTCTTGTGTTTACCAGGGTGTTGACCTCCATGATAGACACCAGTTCTACGTCGGTGTTTTTCAACAAGAAATTGTAGGCTTCTTCATATCGGCCATTCATCTTGGGCAGGGCCTGTTGGGCACGATAAGTTGCCATCATGGCATCTTTTTCGCTGTAAACAAACCAGCCCACAAAGCCCAGCACACACAGTAAGATTACTGTGAATAATCTAAAAGGACTTTGCCCAATCCAGTTTAGTATTTCAAGCAGGGCTTCTTTGATCTTGTCCATGTTGGGATTCTTTGTCACAAACAAAAGCTGTCACAGCCACGTTGCCATGCACATGGCTGGCAGTGCGAATCATATCCATTAATGGATCAACTGCAATCAACAACACCAACACAGCTTCACTTGGAAGTTTTAACAAGTCACAAACAACTGCCACTGTGGCCACTGTGAGAATACCTGTTGTGCCTGCTGATGCAAGCCCTGCCAAGATACTACCAAATAGCACAACTAGTAATCCTGTTAAGCCTAACGGTGCGTCATAGATGTTGGCAATGAATACTGTGGCAATGGCATAGTACACAATACTGCCAATGCGATTAACAGTGAAGCTGAGTGGAACTGTTAGTTCAACACCGCCTTTGTCAAAGTGTAGTCTGTGTAAGGCTTCTTGTGCGTATGGGATACATGCCAAACTGCTACGTGAACTAACAGCAACAATCAGCGTTTCTTTAGTTTCACGAATAACTGTGGCAAGACTCAATCCTGAACGAGCCCAAATCACAGCAGTACCAGCAATAACTACCAGTACACCACCAATAAACTGTTGGAACACAAAGTCAAACATGGTCATGAAGATTCCCACGCCAACTTTGCCCACTTGACTACTGATCATGGCCAGCAATGCAATTGGCAAGAAGTAGTTGAGGAATTTAAAAATACTGATACTGGCCTGTTGAATACTCTTTAGCACTTCCACCAACATGCGTTGACCTTCTGTTTTGAGATGCCCAAGTGCCACACCAAATATCAAACAGAAAATAACAATCTTCAAACTTTCACCATTGTTTAGTGTGTTAAAGATGTTTTCTGGAATGAACTTCTCTGCCATCTTGCCTGCATTGACAGGTGGTGCAACAGGCATGGGCTCGTGTAGAGTAATATTCAAATCAGTGCCACTGTCTTTGTCATTGACCAATACACCCAGTTGTGTTTTCTTTTCTGGTGTCATCTCTGTGCCAGTTACCAACACAGTGCCCACGCCAATCACAGCTGCCAAGAACATACTGCCCACAAAGCCAATAATGATTTTGCGAATCAATGTTTGACTGCCTTCTTTTTGTAGCAGTCCAATAATACCCACAAGGATAGTGGCCAACAAGAATGGCAACACAACTACCTTGAGCAAGCGGATGTAGATGCTGCCAATGCTGTCAAGTCCTATACTATGGGCCGGCATATACACACCGGCTAGAATACCCACGATAATTGAACCAAGTATGGTCCACGGGCTTGTTAAAAACGTTTTTAAATGTGCGGTTGTCATGATGTGTCCTTATTTCTTTTCAGCTTTGTATCGGTCCATTAACTTTTTAGTGTCAATGTTGTTGTATTCATTTTTAATAACGTGATTAACAATGCTTAAAAGCTGAACTGCTCGGGGATTCACTGCAATGGCAATGTTGTCTACGCTGTCGCTGATTGTGATTGTCTTGGTGCTGATGGCCGCATCTGGCTTTTCAAAAGCAATTTTCTTGATTTCAAATTCATCACGGTAAGCGGCTGCAATGTCACCACGTGTGACTTTGTCAATGATCACATCCCACTTGTCTTCTGGAAGGAATATAGCGTTAGGAAAGTTGATGCGAGCAAATGTGTCGTAACTTGAATTGCGTATAAAACTGATCCTGCCATTGAAGTCACGGATCACTTGATAAACTTCACGACCTTGTGAGTTTTGACTTAACCACAGTCGATTGATAACTAGACTTTGGCGCAGTTTAATATAAGGATCACTGAATCTAACAACTTGTAGTCTAGGGCCAGTCACTGACAGTTTACTAACAGCAATGTCTGCTCTGCCATCTCTGACTTGTTCTACAACTTCAGCAAAGCTTTCTGCGTCACGTCTAAACTGTACAGGAACTCCGAGTAACACACCAATTCGTCGAGCAATCTCAACGTCAAGTCCGTGTATGGTATCCTCGTCCCCTGAGAAGAAGGGAGGATTATCTTTTTTGGTCATTGCCACAACAAGCACGTTGGCTTTTTTGATTGCGGCAATATCTGCGGGTAGTGGTACTGTGGATGAAGGCATCTGTGCATAAGCAACAGTGGCCAACAACATTAGTACAAAAGCAAGTAGTTTTTTCATTTGTATACATCCATAATATAGGTATTTAATACCCAATGTTATTTATGTAGAAACCTTGTGTTAGATTAAA
>Ga0114980_10000455_pt1 | contig 29816 bp, 54 predicted proteins | sample S_140806_EF_Meta_FD_87018 | JGI IMG/M metagenome (GOLD analysis project Ga0114980, IMG submission 87018) | Freshwater microbial communities from Lake Simoncouche, Canada to study carbon cycling - S_140806_EF_MetaG | ecosystem: Environmental > Aquatic > Freshwater > Lake | place: Lake...
CTAAAACGCTTTTTAGATTTCCAAATGTTATAACTATCTTTAGCTTCACCAAATTCAAAAAATACTCCAAAATCTTGTTCAGCAAATTGTGCATCTAATTCCTCTGATCCTAACCATGTATTAACCTCTTCGTCACTTAAAGCATAACCTGTTTTAAGCATTGCAGAAGCTTGCTCCCTATTAATTTTACCTTTAGTAAACTCCCTAATAATACGTTGCATATTTTGCCACTCACGACCTTTTAAACCTTTGATATGTTCATTAACAGATAAGGTTTGTGCAGGTACACTTGAATCTTGTACAGGTGCATATTTGGTCATATCAATACCTATCTTCTCTAATACCCATTCTTTAGGAGCAACTGAAACTATTGTAGCTTCACTAAACTCTATTCCTAATGGTTCAGTAGGTATAATCTTTATTTCAGTTTGCACACCTTTGTATTTTGCCAACATATTAAATACACTTTCAAGGTGCATTTGTTTTGCATTTACGTATGTGTTTTTAAATATTTCATAACCATCCCTCATTTCAGTTCTAGTTCCTAATGCACCTGCTTGGGCAATACCCATAATAGAAGGTGTAGTAACTTGATGTCCGCTAAAAATATTAGTTTGTATTAATTCGTCTATTTTACCAAAATCTTCTTTTGTTAAATCACTTGTACCTAAATCATCTACAACAGGCTTTCTAGATATATCATTAACAAAAGCAATCATATATTTCTTACCATCTGCACCACTGTATGTTTTACGTAATCTATTATCTACATTACGTTTTTCCTCGTCGTTTGGTTCCCCATTTGGTAAGGTAATAAGTTTACTAGCAGAAAACCCTGTTTGAGCATTCCCTAAAATATGTTTAGATACCTCAATATCTGATTCAATATAATTTAATGCAGCAAAATAACTAGGCAATCCATATATACCTATGTTTGGTCTATATTCTTTTATGTATAATATTTGTTTGCCTTTTGGTTGTTTAGGATTAAAGGCAGCAATAACATCAGGTTTAACCTTGTTATCCTTCCAATCTTCCTTGTACCAATATTGTGTATTATCTTTATTTGTTCTAATTTTAATATAATCACAATGCCATAACTCAGCAAGATTTCCTGATAAATCCCAAATAACTTCTAAATAAGCACCTCCAAAAATTTCAATGTCTAAAGATACTTTTCTAGTTAGATCATTTAAGGATTCTACTCTATTTGCATAATCAATAAATGATTGTGCATCTTGTTCTCCTGACCAACCATTACCTGTAATATAATGTACTTTGCTTTTAATAATAGCACTATGTTTGGAAGACTTATTGTATAAGTCAACTATATATTCAGGATAATCATTGTTTTCCCCGTATTTAATATAACCACCATCAATGCCTTTTTTCTCAGCAAATTTAGGTTGCCTTGCTTCGGCGAATGTTAATACTCTTAAATCTATCATTGTCTAATTGTATAAGTGTCTGTTGTTGTATATTCCGTATAAGACATAGTAGTACCTAAAAGCCACATAATGCCAGTTTCTAGCTTATTTAAGCCACTTGGATTTGTGTTTGAAGTACTAACTTGTTCGTATATTTCATAAGTGTATTGGCCATTTAATGCAGTATTAAAGTAGGTGTTTGTTACAATACTAAACTCATTAAACCGATCTTTGTATAAACTTGTATCTGTTGCGTTTAATTTAACAAAACTAATAACTTCATTACTACTTCTATTAGTAAATACAAATAAATAATTAGGGTTAGTCAATAACTGTTTTTCAGTTAATGTTAACACAATAGTATTTGTTTCGCCTTTAGTTAAATGGATCATTAATTATAAATAGCAATTAAATGAATATTTACAAAATATAAAAGTAAACCAATAGGTTTGCTTATTCATGGGTAAAGTAAATCTATAAGTTTACTAATGATTAGTATTTTAATCGTAATATCCTTAAAACATATTTAATGCTATAATTCCTAAGCATAAACTTAAATATAAAAATAAACCCATATATTTACTAACTAATATCAAAAAATGCAAATTGTTCACTTTTCGATAGTGTTCACTACTAATGAACAACACAAATAAATGAACAAATAAATTTATAAATTTAATAATGCAAAGAAAAACGTGCAATTAAAGTCACGTATTTATATAAATACGTAACATTTAACACACGTTATGGCATATATATATAACACAAAAACCCCCGCCTATAAAAATAAGCAGGGGAACTAACTATGAAAAACTACAAACCTAACCTGCAGTTGTAAGAGCAGCAGCTACTGTACTATTTACTTCAGCACATAAACTAGGTTCTGCACCTGTAAATGTTAAAGTATATCCACTTCTGTCTCCTTCAGCAGTACCAGTTGCGGCACTACCTGCTGTTAGATCTAAAGATCTTGTTTTACCTACATACCAAAACTTACCATTGTTGTCTTTAGCAACTGCAATAAGTCTGTTTTGAGCTAATAAAAGAATTTCATTTCTTGTATTTGCTTGTAACTTATTTAAAATTATTGTTAATTCAGGGGTAAAATATAAAGTACCATTTTGTACATTTGATGCTACGTTTTCAGTAAGCATTGAAGTACCTTTTGTTAATTCATATTTATAAAACCTCTTACCAGTTGCTTTAACTAATGCAGTAATTACACCACTTGCTTCTGTTGTTGAAGTTACATCTGAACTTGCAATAAAATAAACTTCCGTAATACCACCTAGGGAATCACGACAATCGAGGGTATATCCCTGTGTTAATGCGCACGCCATTTTTGTTTATTTTATTTTATTAAAAAATGGGGAGTATATTGCAACTCCCCTTATAATTAAATTGCTACTTTAACGATTTCATCAGGGAATGCTACGTTTACACCCATTTTGAATTCTGCTGCAAAACGAACTTCATCAGCTTCTTTTGCAAAAAAGATTTCAAATTTTTCCTCTTCGTTCAATAAATCGGTACCTAAGAATAAGTTACTTAATCTCATTGCATAAACATCATTTGTTCCGTTTAAACCTTGTAAAGCTACTACTTTAATAGAAGTGCCCGGCAATACAAATTCAGCATCTGCTTTAACATCAATTGAATATTGGAACATATTAGCGTTCTTCAATGCAATAGTGTAAGTTCTAAAAGTATCTTGACCACAAACGATAACCATATCTTCAGCAGCTACTACTTTAGCAGGAATTGCTTTGTAAATACCATCAAACAAACTAACAACGTTAGCTGCTGTGATAGAACTTAAAGGTGCACCAGAAATAAATCCAGATACGTTAGCATCTACTACACCACTTGCAGCACCAATTAATTTAATGAAACCATCAAACTTATTTAAGTTACCGTTAGCAGAAGCAGTATCTCCTTGCCATAAAGCAGTCTCTAATTGAGAAGCAATTGTTTTAGCTTTTCTATCAGAATAATCTTGCTCAAAAGGAATTGAATCATATTGGCTACCTGTTGGTAAAGCTTTTTGTAAGTATTTAGCTTCTAATGCTTTTGGACATAAAGCCTCTTGTACTTTAATCTTACCTACTGTTACAGTTCTTTGTGTGAAAGAAGTTGTACCAGATGCGTTCCAACCGCAAGTACCACCTGCTTGAAAGAAAGCGTCTGTATCCATAATATTAATGGTTTCTGCTGATTTAACACCAACCATTACGTTACCTGCACTCTTAATAAGAGCCGCAGTTTTTGCACCTAACACAGATGAAGTCACTAACTGTGCTTCGTTTTCTTTTGTGTAGTTGCTTAATGTACTAACTGAAAATGACATTTTTTATAAATTTATTTGTTTAAAATTGCGTTTCTATATTTCTCTAATCTTTCATATTTAGTATCTTTAGTTGATACATATGATTGAAAAGCGTTTGCTGCTTTTTGAGTTGGTTCAGCAGTTGGAGTGTTTGAAAGTGCTTCTACTAATTCAGCTACTTGTGCAAACCCTTGCTTAACTTTACTTTCTAATTCAGCAATCTTTGTTTCTAATTGAATTTTTTGATCTCTTAATTCTGTTACCATTGCAGTATTATCTTGCGCAGGTGCAACAGGTTGAATAGGCTCTTCCTCTACAACATCTTCTTTAGGAGAAGCTATTTCAATGATTGTCCCTGTTTCATCTACTTGAATAGATGTACCATCCATTAATTGATGTTCACCCATTGGAGCAGGTGTGCCATCTTCCATTTCTACTTTACCACCGACTTCTAATGCAGAAATCATAACTTTTGTTCCATCAGCTAAAGAATACTCAGCCATTTCTACTTTTGTTACCTCTTCAGTAACAGGTTCAACAGGTGGAATAACTTGTGGCATATCTTCGAACAATGCTCTTATTTGCAATAATGCTTCTTTTGGGTTCATCTTTATTTTTCTTTAAATGTTAATAAATAATATTATTTATCACTTAACTTTATTTAAAATAGATTTTATAGCTTCCATTCTAATTTCATTAAACAATTTTGTTTTTTCACCTTTTGCTATCATATCATCCATAACATCAGACATAATAGCGTTAGCCTCCCTTGTACTTATTCCATGTATTTCTGCATAATCTTTAGTTGTTACACTTAATTGACTAGGTGTTGTATTAACAATACGAACAGCACTTTTAGCATCCCTAATCATTTCATTCTTTTTTTCAGGACTTAAGTTTTTGGATCCAACTACTTTATCCAATGTAGGAGAATTAACTTCGTTTTTATCCCCACCACCTTCTGAAGTTCTACCACTTCCTGGTCCACCTAAATTTGTTTCCTTTTCAATATTTGCCATTTTGTTTTTATTTTTAACATTGTAATTAAATATCCCTTCAATAGAAAATCCATTAATTTTACCTTCCTTAACTTGTTGCCAAACGTCATCGTTTTCTACTAACATTGATACAAACCAACTACCATCGGGTGCATCTTCAAATCCTACCATTGGTGAAATACCTCTAGACTTATCACTAATAAAACTTTCAAACATTGTAACACCTGATTCAACTTGATTTGGATCATGCATTAAGTTTACATTGTTTTGGTATCCCTTTTTAAAATACTTCTGTACAATTTTAACAATAGTATCCTTAGAGAATGCCACATAGTAATCGCCGAAAGAAGCATCACTTCTAAAAATAGGAGTGTCAGCCAACATAGCACAACCGCTAATAATACGCTTGTCTTCACTAACGATTTGAAACTTTTGTTCATTTTTAAATGCATTCCAATTCTTTTGTATTGCAGGTCGATCCACTAAAGCTACAAACTGTACTTCAGCATCATCATTTGGATCGTCCGAAATATCTAACATGTATAAAGGTAATTCCATACTCATATATATCTTTTTTTAAAATATTAACTAAATCTTGCTCTTTGTCTTATTGCAGCCATTCTTTGTTGACTACTAGTTACATCACTTTCAATTACATACGCTCTTACTGCTTGATTGCCTATATCGTTAATTGATTGCTGATTTAATTGTGTTACTTGCGCTGTTGGTAGTTGCGGCATCATGGGTGCAGATGATGAAACAGAAGGTACACTTCCAACACTACCACCACCTTTAACTTGACTTAATGCTTGTTTAGCTTTACCTACTGCACCTATAATAGATAATACTTGCGATGCATAAAATATAGGCATTGTAAACGGTGCTAAAGGTCCTGTACCTTTTGCTCCTTTTTGTGCAATATCCAAACCTTGTATATAACCTAAAGCGGTATTAATCCCAATTTCTGCTATTGCTGCTGTTTTACTTGCAGCAGTTCCTTTTTCAAATGCTGCTCCTAAGTTACCAATAAATCCTGCTAATATTTCAAATTGCGCTCTTTTAGATTCTAACGTAGCTTCATCAATTAATTTAGTTGCAGTAGCATTATCTTGATCTAACTTAAAACCCTTTTGTATTGCATCAGCTTTGTTAATTAAAAACTTACCTAATACACTTTTTTGATTTTCGTCTATTTGTTCTTGTTCTGCATCTTCATCCTCTTTTTGTTGTTCTTTTTGTAGTTGCTTTATTTTTTTATTATCAAGATATTCCTGTCTTCCTAATTTTTCCCTAATCTTTTTTAATACCTCATATTTTTGAATTTCCCCATCATAAACAACTTTTATTTCCGCTTCAATTCTTTCTATTTGTTTTTGTAAATCCTCATCGTTTTGTCTTTTCTTTTCATCTAGATTACCTACACGTATTTGTACTCTTAAATCTTTTAATCGTTGATCGTCAGATATTAATTGTTTTCTTAAATCATCGGATGCCTTTTCTGCATTTTTCTTTTGTTCTTCATCCTCTATTAATTTAATACGAGTTAGATTCTTTTGGTACTTTTCATATCGTACTCTATAATCTTCCTCATATGCTTCTAATATCTTTTTTTGTCCTTCCTTATTAAGCTTTACTATTTCTGCTTCTGTTCCACCTTGTTCTTTTAATTTTGCTAATCTGTATTTATTATTTCTTTCTATTGTTTTAATTTCAAGATTAAGATATTCATCTTGTGTTGCTAATGATTTATTTAATGCATCTTGTGCTTCTGTTGCAGATTTTGTTGTATCGGTCCATTCTATTATTTTACTAATTAAATAACCAACACCTGCAACTAATGCAAGAACACCAGTTGAAATTATAGCACTTCTTAATGTAGCAAATGCTGCAACAACTTGTGTTCTAATAACGGATGCTAATATTTTAAAACTATCTATACTTTCACCAATAGCTTGTAAACCTTGTGACAAAGCCATTGCAGATTGTACTTTCAATAAAGTTTTTTGTACATTATCACTTTCCGCACCAAACAAAGCCATTGCACCTTGAACTGCACCAAAGCCACCTGCAACACCAGATAAAGATGAAGTTAAAGATTTAAACTTTGCATCCGGATTATAAGCATCGGTTAATGCTTTAGCATCACCAATTCGATCACGAAGTTCTGCTACTTTTTTTGCTGCATTAATTGCTTCTGCAGAAGTAGCACCAAACTTTTCAGACATATTAATTACATCCTTACTCGCTTCTCTTAATTGTTCCCTAAATGATTTAACAGCACCTTGTGCCTGTTCTCCATTAACTTCTATATTATATTGTAAATTTGGCATTATGTGTATGTTGTTTCAATTACTTTTAATAAACTTATTTTTGTAGTATTATATTCCATAGGATTAAATCCATCAACTTTGTTTAGCCTAAATAAAACTCCATCTATCCAAATGTATTTGCTAAAGTCTAAATTCAATATATCAATAGTATTAAGCAAAGCAGAACAAGTTAATAGTTTACTATTCTTGTCTGTTATCTCTGCTATGTAATCACTATGATAGGCATTAAATAGATTTGTTGTTGGGTATGTTGTAGGGGTAAATGATAACTCTTTAGGTGCTCCAAAGTTAATATCATTAGCAGGAGAAGTAGGGTCATCTAAATGCCCTGCATAACCATAAGCAGTAGGACTACTTAATACAGTTCCTAAATTCATTATATTCCAACTAGCTACCCCTGTTATCTTTTTAACTTGCATAATTCTTATAACACTATCCATGGCATCCTCTTTTGTATTGTTATTAGATAGCTTATAAATAGCAGGATATATTTTATCAGTTCCTGTTTGTTGAAATAAAACGCTAGGTGCAAATATTATATCTGTTGTTTCTGTATCTTTTGCAAAGTCAAACTCTGTATCATAAATTCTATCTGCGTATCCTTCGCTATATTTCTTCGTGTAGTTTTCATTATAAAAATCGTTATCTGTCTTATACTTATATTGAAAGTATCTTGCATTAAGTTCACTCATTGGCTTTATACTTAATGGCTTTGACCTATCTATTTTATTAGACCAATCCTCTGCGTTATCACTAACTGAAGGATAGAAATTTATGTAAGGTTTTATTAATATCTTTTTATCATCCCACTTATCATCATAAACATATAGGTTAAACATCTTACATATACTCAAAAAGAAATCTCTTTGAAATATACCTTTAGGAATTACATTATTAATTTTAATATTTTCTCCATAATTAATAGGTACTATTTCTACTGAAGTAGTTGTCATATCAAATCCTGAAGAACTCAAACTATTAAACTCATAAGGTTGACTACCTAATGACCAAGTAATATGCACTTGAAAATAATCATTTGTATTAATTGTTACACCTGTCAAATTAAAGTTTACTTGGAAAAAATTACCACTAAATCCTGTACCCATATTATATGAAGCAATAGCAGTTCCATTCTTCTTTAAAAACATTGTAGCATTTTGACCTATTGCCCACTCTGCGTTTACATTAAAATCTATATTTACTACTTTTGAAGTAGCACCTGTATATGTAAATAATGTATTACTAGAAGTCAAAGTAAAGTTACCTAATGTAAATGTTCCAAATTGCAAATACAATTCAACTGCAGTTCCACTATATACTTGGTCTAATGGGTATGCTTTTAATTGAACATTACTTGAACTAGATAAAACCTTTTGATTATGTGGTATTATAAGTCTATTAAATAAATTTAAATCACCTGCTTCTAAATCTAAATCATATGTGTAATCTGTTCCTGCAAATATTTTATTTATATATTCTTTAACAAATAAAGCAGGTCTAAATGTGCTTACTTGAAAATCCTTTTTTAAAATACCATAAGTTCCGGTGCTAACATTACCAAAGTCAATCAATGGATAATAATATCCTACCCCTGTTATGCTATTCCAACTGCTTGTAATATTTGAAACATTATAAGTATGGTCGTATGCACTAAAATCTAAATCCTCTAGTCTTGAATTTCCTAATGCAGTTATAAAACCGCCTAACTCACCAAAGACTGAACATTGATATTCTATTGTTTTATTATCTACAACTATCTCAAGTATTCTTAATGTGCCTTTAAATATCTGTACCTTGTCAATAAATATCTTGCATTGTGCTGCTTTACTAGCATTGAAGTTATAGTTTACATTAGGCAAAGTATTATCAAAGAAGTTAGCATTACCCAAGTCAAATACAAAGCCAAAGATTTGGTTATTTATAGCAGTACCTGATAATGATATTGTTTTGCTGAAGGAAGTATTTTTACTACCAAAGTCTGTAATATCATCAATGGCATAAGTAAACTCTGTACTTATATCTTGCAATAAATCTAGTTTATAATCTTCTACATATATCTCTGTACTAATCATTATCTAAATTGGCTTGTTAAATATTTACCTACTTCTATGTCAATCTCAAAGTTGAATAATTTGTCGCTGCTTTCTAATTTATACTCATAGTTACTGCTGCTAATTGTAACAGGGAAATAAGCACCTTGCACTTCCATATATGTAATAGTACTTGCAAATAATTGTGCTAACCATTCGTAATCCTGTTGGCTAACCCAATCAGATATAAGATGAAACTTATCCTTATGCTGAATTGCATAGTTCAAAGTAGTTTCATTATACTTATTATAGCTATCTATATTGCTCATAGTGTTTCCGCTTAACTGCCAATCGTTTCTTCTGTACGAAGCCCTTTGTAGTTCTGTACTTCGTTTATTAACTAATGCAAACTTCATAGTATCCCAACCGCCTAGCCTATTAAGGAAATGTAAATTGTACTGCTGATATTTAGGATAGCACTTTTGTTTAAATTGTAACTTCCTAGATATTGCCACACCTAATTTAACATAAACATTATAGCCATAAGTAGATTCTGTTATTAAACTTCTACCTGCGAATGTATTTATATGACCTGCCTGTAAATTAAATAAGTTCATTTCACCACTAAATGTAATGCCACCACTTGCAGTATCTATTACTGAACCTGATTCATTTATAACATCAATGAAAGCCGAATAAGAACCTGCAGTAATCTTAAAATAAGTTGCATAAAAATTATCCCCATATTCAATCGTAATATTTTCATTGTCTCTTTCTGTAATCCAATCATCTGTAAAGTTTTCTATTAGTAAATTGTCGTAATAATCAGACAATACTAATGGGGTATTATTATTAGTAAATAGAATATCTGCAAATAATGGTGGGTAATAATTGTAAGCACTTAAAGCACCTGATGCAAGGTTAAAACTTGTAACTAAATTACCACCGCTTATATACTCCTCACCTACTTTAATTTCTGATGCTACCTTTATTTTGTCATTAGATGCTACTAATATTGATGAACCGGATGGCTCAAAGTAATTAGTTACATAAGACCTTACCATTGGGGATGCGTTAAATATACCATAGCTTCCTTCTGCGGAAGGTGATGGATATACCTTTGTTCTGCTTACTTGTGCATTATTTACATAAACATCATACACAAACTTAAATGCTAGTTCACCTACATTAGTTGAACTTGAAACGAACCATAAGTCATCGTGCATACTGCTATAAGGTGCAGGACTACTTTGTATTGTTATTGCCATTGTTTTGTTTATTTGTTGCTTGGATCTTTATATTTATATCTTCCCCCAATGCTGCTAATATTACAGTAGAGAAATTACTATTAAATGTTGAACTAAGTGCATTGTCAAAGTAATGCGTAGATCTTAAACCTTTCCTATGGATAGATCTAGCAATTAAGAATGCTAAAGACTTTGGACCATCTACTGCTTTTGTTTCTACACCTAACTTTGTATACTTTTTAACTGATTGTACTTTTGTATTACTATAATCTATTAACCGTTTTGCTACAGATATAGGTATACTTTTTTTAGATTTATTAAATTTAAAAGGTGTTTTATTATCTGCCTTTTCATTTCTAGTACCTTGCACACCTTTGTTTACAAACTCAAAGTACTTCGATGCAGGTTCACTTGCCGGATAACCTAATGATAATACATACGTATTACCAAACCTTTTTTGCTCCATCTTGATTTCGTTAATATCCCCCGAGGATACAGTTTTGTTTAGTTTTAAGTTTCTTTGAGCTTCTGTAATAAATGAGCCACCAAACAATGCTAAAATTTCCTCTACCACCGGCAATTCATCATTAGGTACATTAGCAGTTCCAAGGGATGCTAATATCTTTGATGCTAAAAACTTTGCTTGTGATGTTGATATATTCATTATTAATAAATAGTGGAACTACCTAAAAATAACTAACCCCTCCTTTTTTAAGGGAAGGGTCAGTAAACCAAAAACTAAAAAACTATCTAACCTTCTTTATTTGCTCATTGTCATAATCTGTCTTTGCTTTTAGATAGGACAGAATATTTAAACATTCTATTGTACTTAACTCATAAGCTTGCGTAACTGTGCAATTTTCGTACTCGGCAATAAGTTTGGTGCTATACTGCCATCCAAAATACTCAATAAATTTGCTACCACCTCTATCGCTTCCTTTTGTTTCATCCCCACCGTTGTTAATCTGTTCACCATATAATCCTGTGAAACTTCTATCCAATTTCTGTAGACTTGATAAAAAAAAAACAAACTATGGTAAACATCTATAAACTTTGCACCTAACATATCATTAGCATACTCTTGGTGATTGCTTGCATCGTATGGAATGTTAACCCATATACCAAACATATTTCTTTTTTGTGGTATAACCATTGTTGCTGCTAACTTATGTAGGTTTCCATATAGATCTTCACTAAACACTTTGCTTTCAATATACCTAGCAAATGGCATTTTACTTATATCATAGTTTACTTTGTATCTTTTGGTCTTAGATATGCGTATAAACTTAATAGGACTGCCTTTAATCGGTTCATTTAGAAATTCAATGGTTTTACTTAGTTGAGCGTATTCGTTCAAAGGAAGGCTGTCTATTTGCATTTCTGTAAGGTTGTTAACTATTGCCACCAATCTTACATTTAGATCTAGATCTGTATCATTCTTATCTTTTTCATTAAGAACATTGTAGATCTGTTGATATTGCCATACTGTTATATCCTTCCACATATTATAAATTTAACTTGTTTTATACCTGTTTTTTTATATACTTAGCATTGTAAATGGTATTTGTAATGCTGTTAACCCTGAAAAATCCCTGTACATTTTAAGAAAGTATACGTGCTTTATACCTGCTTGTTTAATTAGTTTGCAACATTCAAAGCAAGGTGACAGTGTTAAGAATAAATCTGAATCTTTTGCGTTTACTCCTGCTTTTAGTATAGCATTGCACTCGGCATGGATTACTTCCTTTTTTGTAACTCCTTGTTCGTCTTCACAGTCATTGCAAAATCCTGCAGGTGTTCCATTGTAACCGTAACTAATTATATTCTTATCCTTAACTATTATTGCACCTACTTGCGCTCTTGTACATCTGCTAAGGTTGGATACAGTTATTGCTAACTGCATATAGGTATTAAGCATTCTTAACGAAGGTTCCATTTGACATTTTTCCTTTACGTGATTCAATTACTTTATATGCACTATTAATACAATCTTCGAAATCTAACTTCGAAAGCTTTGCAATGCTAACTAATACTACAACACAATCACCGATAGCGTCTTTTATTTCTGCTTCGTTTTTGTGGATTATAGCTTTAGCAAGTTCGCCTGCCTCTTCTAATAGTTTAAGTGTTTGTGTTTTAGGATCACCTGATTCGTATATTCCTTTATCAGTTGCCCATTGTCTAATTGGTTCGAATTCATCTTTTAAGTTCATTGTATTTAGTTTTTAAGTATTTAACATTATTTAGTTTGCCTTTCTTTCTTATCTCTTCTAAGACCCTTTCTGCTTCCTCTTTGTCGTTACCGGATATTTCTGATATTAGTAAACAGTGTGGGTTTTGTCTAATGACTTTATCTATTGCTACTTTTGATTTTGCCATATTTCAAAGTGTTTTTCTTTAACTTTATTTAAATTGTAATCCTTATCGTTCTTATGTCTAAGCGGTTTCTTTTTGCCTTGTACTACAAATGTAGGTAAAAATTCTTTATAAACGTCACGTAAAACCTTTTTATCTTGCCTATCTTTATACGGTATAGATCTAGATAAATGTACCAATCTATTCGACATTAAAGGACTTCTTGCTTCTTTTGTGTGTATCATAGATGTTCTATCTATTCTAATGTTATGATAATAAGGTAGTTCTTTAAATACATCAAAGTCCCAAGTATCCGATTGTAATGAACGTTGATAACCACCAAACAACTCGTCTGAACCATCTCCGGTTAAAACAAATGAATTTTTACAGTTTTTAAATAATAAATAATTAGGAAGTAAACTACCATAATCTAGTGAATGTTCATAGCAATAGATTGCATCTTTAAAATAAGATTCATCGTTTTCTACAAATGTAACTTCTAATCCATTCTTATCACAAATATCTTTAACTGTTTCACTTTCATCTGACATATAAGAAACTATATTAATGTCTTTAGTCTTTTTCATTACGTGATGCAATACAATGTTACTATCTAAACCTGATGAAAGCAATAAAGATATACCATCAATCCTATTTTCTAATCTATCTGTAACTGACTTTTCTATTAGATCATATAGATTGCCATTTAAAATACCTTTAAAGTAATTAATTGTACTAATTCTATTTGCTAAAGAATTATCATAGTAATAACAATATAATACACCTGGAATAAATCTAGATATATTAGAAAAGTTAGTATCCATTCTGCCAAATGAATATATATCATATACCATGTAACGATATTCGGAATCAATTAATGGTTTAATTTCCGATGATATACCTTTTGAACTATAATACAATTGCTTTTTACCTAATGGATCTGTAAAAGAATATATAGAACTATTTTTATAAATAATAGAGATTGCCCAAAAGCCATCCCACTTAATAGATTCAGTATATAGTTTTATTATATCTTGATTAAACGATTTAAATATATCTTGCAAATAATGTAGATCTGATTTTGCTCTTGGATTAAGTTCTTTATAATTAAATATCTCACCATTAAATACTAAGATACAATTAGAAAATACTAAGGGTTGTTTAATGCCTTGGTTATTAGAACTTAATGGCAAAGAATTAAAACAAACATTCCAATTACTATATAGTTCATTAACCTCTTCACTGCCTCTATGTTTAATTAGATTTGGTATAGTTTCTTTTGTTATTGTAAATCCACACATTATTTTATCATTTTGTTTAGTGTATATAAATCTGATTTAAAACAATGTAAGTTGCCAATCCATACATTCATATTGCCAGGTTGTAATCCAATTTGTGTTGCTACATGTTCTAATAAACGATACGTCATATATAAATCATTTTTAAAATGCCTAACTATATCGCAAGACCTAATTAAATAAGTAACTTCCAATTTATTATCCACCCGATTAAACCAATAACCAATTGTACATGGAACACGTTCGCCATGATTAGATTGATCTTCTGGATGCCAAACAGATAGGAATGCTTGTCTTGTATATGTATTTATTTTAAGTCTTTCTATTATATCATTTAAATCACCGTAGTCAAATCTAATACCTTTAAAGCCTTTACACCAATACCTTTCCATATAGTTATGACTAAACTTACCGCCCGATCTAAATAGATCATCATTATCTAATGATTTATAATAAGGCCAATTCTTGTATTCATTACCTGGATTAATTGGTTGACCATTAATTCTTTCTTTAAAATGATCCTCAGACCAAGGCATATCTTGATTTAGATCTTGTATATTATCAATAGTAAAAAATATATTATTTAATGAAACCATCGGATTGTTTTCATTTATTTTAATAGATTGCCATTCCGTATTATTTGAAACAGTATTATATATTAAAAATTGTTTTATAATTTGTTTTAACTTCTTATTCATTACTAATTGTTATATCATTATCAAATTTTATATTCTCTTGGTAGTTATTTAATGCACCTACATAAGCTGCAACATCTAATAAGTTATCTTGTTTATGAGAATGACTTTCTCTAGCTAACTTTAATGCAATTTGAAAATTATAAATATCAAGTGTTGTAATTTCTTTATTAGAAAGTACAGATGCAATTATAGCAGCTTTTTTATTACATAAACTAAACGGACCATACTCTCGTTCTTTCTCTTCTGATCGTTTGTTTACTATTTCATTTGCTTTTTCTAGTATATTCATTTTGTTAGTTCTTTAAATTTACATAAAGATACAACTATTATTAGTAATACAATACCTAATAATGTACCTAATATTAATCTTGTTAATTCAATTGTAATTCCAATTATTGCTTTCATATATTATTTATTTAAAAATGTTTCAATATAATATTCTTGTGCAGTTTTATCACTACTATATATTCCTTCCTTATATGCTGCCCAATAAGTATTTATTATATTTTCTTTTTCTTTTTCAAGTGCATTTTTTATTATACCCTTATTATGCATAGTAGCAAACAACTCTTTATTTAAAGTTTTTATTAAATCAATTAATTCTTGCATTGCAGTTTTCATTTGTTATTTATTTTAATTATTTCCTCCAATTGATTCCAAATATCTTTCCCATTGTCACCCCAATAGAAATCGCATTTATTATTTTCTAATGGTAGACCTACAAAATAACTTTGGTATATATCTGGTTTTGCATTGTATCTGTAACAGTTATCCTTGTAAGGGCAAGTAATATTATCTACTTGTCCTTTACACATTGTTATATCTGGCATTTGTTTTAGTTTTAAAATATCCCTGCCCCTATCGGGATAACCCACTAACGATTATTAATTTAATTAGCAGGGATAGTATGTTTAAATATTTTGTAAGTATGCTGTTATTAAAAATGCTACTACTAAAATTATTACTGCCTCTATTTTGTATTGTCTTTGTTTCATATAATTTATTTATTTAGAGTAATACCCATATACACATCTTGTGCCACCTCTTGAACAATCATAGGTATCATTAATAACCCCATTAAGAACTGCTACCCAATGTTTACTAACTGCGCATATAATAATACCTTTTGGTAATTCATCCGCTTTTAAATGTACCTTACATCCGCTACCAATTAACATTGTTGGGGTCCAATTAAATCCTAGTGAATTCATGTACTTTTTAAACCAATCACGTTTGGTACTAATACCGTGTGCTGCAGTTTTTTTACCTGCTTTATTTCCTTCCCTTTTGCCTTTGCGTTGTGTAGCATTGCCATTAGCAAGTACTTCATAAACTTCTTGATAAGGTTTACCTGTTGCTATACAAATTGCTCTGCATACACAATCACCGGTTGTTCCTTTGTAACCTGCTTGATAACGTCCGCCGTCGTTGTAATTGAATTGTTCCATAGTTTGTTTGTTTTTGTATACACAAATATACAACTTATATACATACAAACATCACAACATAGACCTTTTTTCTTAAAGAAACGTTAAATTAATGAATAACGTCCTGTGCCTCTTTTTAAATTAAAATTGTTCCAAGCCAAAGCTAATGCCATTACACAATCATCATGAAAGCCGCTTGGTGCAGAATACTTAACCCCGTTTGCAGTAAACTGATATTCAAAGATTTGTAATTCGTCAACTATAACACCCTCCGGAAAACCGATCTTACCCTGTTGTATTGCATTAGATAAGCCCTCCATTAGTTGCTGTTTACTGGAACTTGTAAACTTTAGACCTTCTATATTAATACCATCCCTTTTTAAATCTTCTAGTATAGGATCTCCTACGCCTGTGCTATCTATTAAAATAGGGCACGTTGGCAATCTTTTTATATTTTCTCTGGTGTTATACCAATCCATTTGGTAGCGGTCCAAATAAGCAACATTACCGCTATTATCCAATCCTATTATTACTGTATGATCGTAAGACTTTGCTAGATCTATTCCAAAACTAACTATTGGTTTGGAGCTGATGGGCCTAATACAATTTTGTATAAACTTATTACCAAATGGGTTTGCACTGTTTTCGCTTGGGTTTGCCATGTATTCCTGTTCAAATACAACCTCTGGCAATTGCATACGTGCTTCGTCTATTTCACCTTTGTCAATAAAAGGATTGTCATAACTACTAAATTTAAAGGAAGCCCAATCATTTTCCCCTTGCTTCATAAACAAACTATAGAAGTAATTTTTACCCCTAGGTGTGGAAAGAAATATTGCTTTGCCTTTGTAATCTGTTAAGGTCGGTCTTATACTATTTTGCCATCCTGATTCTAAATCTGGTATGTAGGAAGCCTCGTCTATTATAACCAAATGAAACTTGCGACCTCTTAAATTATCTAATCTTTCACCTGTAAAGAATTCTATCTGTCCACCATTAGGGAAATCAATCTTAAGGTCTGATTTGTTTTTAGGCAATTCTAGACTCTCTGTTAGCTTACTGAAGAAAACCTTTGCCAACCCATAAGTAGGGGTAATATAAGCAACTGAATAGCCTTTAACCGCATATGTAACTGAAAGTATCTGTGACAATTCTGACTTACCAAATCTTCTGCCACACATCACCACTCTAAAACGCTTGTCGCATTCTAGTATCTTCTGTTGGTTTGCGTGTGGGTTAGGTAAGAATATTTGCATTAATTACTTTCATTTAATGCTTTAATAAGAGCATCAGCATATTCAACAGAATAATGTGAGACAAATACTAAATCTGTTTGCATTCCACTTGTTAAAATAGATTGCATTGCTAATGAAGCAAAATATTCACGCTTTGTTAATCCGAATACTGTTGCTGAATCATTTGGTTTTGTAGTTTTCATATGTTTTATTTTAAAGTATGGTTTTACCATCTACAAATATAACCTCAATTTTATTATCTGATTTAATATCCATTTGCTCTTTAGGTTTGCCATACACTCTAGTTAATAAAGTTTCTATTGAATATAGACTTCCTTTATTCATTGAGTTTATAATAGCTTTAGATATAGTTCGCTCTAATGCTGTTGCTAATGTATCATCCTGAATAGACTTTAATTGCTCTTCAGTCATTGCCATTAAATTTTGCATGGTATCATTAATCTCCGATAATTTATAACCATGATCTACTAATAAACTTACCATTTTTTTAGGTCTGCCATTAGGATTACCAGAAACCCCTTTTTGCCATTGCGCTTCTTTATAAGGAAATTGTGACATATTATTTATCTATTTTTGATTTAAAATGATCGCAAAGTTTTTCCATTTTAGAAATATAATAAGTCATAAAGTCTTTAAATCCTTCCGCATCTTGTTGGTAATTTATATATAAAATACCTCTTAATCTTTGCGATGGTGTTTTATTATATTCCAAATCTGTTTTAATACTATCAATATTATCTAATTCGTCTTGTTGAAAAGACTCTTCTTTTATTGCTATATAACAAAATCTTTGATTAAGTTGGAATACCTGTGCTGCATCATTTGGTGACATTTCTTGTGTGCCAAATGTTACCTTAATTGTTTTATCTTTTCTAGATGTTAAGTTTTCTATTTGTGCAGGTATTATAATCATCCTAGTTTTTCTTTATGTTTTTGTTTTAAAAATTCTATATATTGTTTTTTATCCCCATATTGTAAATGATGCTCTCTGCATAATGCCATAAGGTTTTCTATTGTATCTCCTTTTTTTGTTCCCCCCATTCCCCTTGCTTCAATATGATGAATATCTACTGCCCTTGCTCCACAAGTTTCACAAGGTATAAAATCCTCACCTGTGTAACCAAAATGGTTCAAATATATTTTAGTGTGATTCTTCATTACCTATTAGTTTATTATATATAGCAAATCTTTTATTATTTATTGCCTCAAAGTTAAACTCCTTGTCACAAAATTCAAAAAGTTTCTGTCCGTATTCTATCCTTGCTGCTTCATCAAAGGTCAATAGCTTAATCCACTTGTACCAATCCGTTTGTTTATTTACATAGCAAACAGGCATATTTTTATATGGATGAACATTACTAACAATTGCCGGGTTTTTCTTTGTAGCAGTTTCTAATACCTTTAAATTAGATTTCATTGAACCAAATTTGTTTTCTACTAAAGGAATTATACTTATGTCTGAATCAGCATAAGCACCCATATACTTTGTAATTTCTGCATAGTCATATATGGTAGGGTTTAACTTTAAACCATTAGTAAATACCCCTATCATTCTATCCCAAAGATGTTTTTCCCCTAAATTATATCCTGCTATAACTGTACGAACCGGAAAGTTTATTTTTTTCATTGGTTGTCGTAGTATATCTAAATCAACTGTATGAGTTCCAGAACCTGACCAAAACAACCTAACCATATCTGATTCAATCTTATTATCTTGGAACTGCTCTTTACCATAAGGTAATGCGTTTGGAAGTATCTTAACATTAGAATTATAAATTGCTATTTCATCTGCAAGTCTTTCGTGTGTACATGTGCAAAGGTCTGCTATTCTAATAAAGTCGGTTATTCTTTTTGTTACATCACTATCCCTGTATCTTGAATATAAAATATGTGAAGGTGGTAAAATCCAATAGTCATCATTATCAACCACTAACTTAAACTTGTATCTCTTTCGCATAGCCTCTAGCATAATTATTTCAGTATGTGCTAGGAATCTATTGAATATTACTATGTCATAATTGTTATCAAATACTGCTTCATTAATTGTATCTGTAATTAAACAATAATTTTTACGCATATTAACTAATGGCATTATTATTCTATGATAGCCAACCCCACTAAATTTACTTGTTATTGCTAGGATTCTCATAAAGGAAGGTAATATGTTTTGCTGCCATTTGAATAGTTTGCAACATTGCTAGTATGTAATTCCCAAGTACTTTTGACTAATTCATTCTTGTTATAACCATAAGCATCTATTCCATTCTGTTCTATATGAGTTGCCCAACCTGAATGAATATATTTAGTATATAATCCTGCTGCTCTTACTCGTGTGCAATAGTCAAGGTCAATAGCACCATAAGGGTCAAGTGCAGTATTAAACGCACCTACATTTTTTATAACTTCTTTGCTTATTGTAAAGTTTCCTATTATATCTGTTGTGTCATCAAAGCCACCGACTAATGGTATTGCACATATACCTACGCTTTTGTCTTGCATAAATATATTTCTTACCTTTAACCAATTATCAGGCTCTAAAATATCATTAGATAACAAAGTAACATATTGAATGTTGCTAAAGTCTATTTTATTTAGACCAACATTAATAGCATTAGCGATTCCTTTTTCTTTTACTATTACAACTTGCTCAACATCTAAACCTGCATTAGATAAGTTGATGCCTAATGTTTTAACACTATAATTTTTGTAGTTTAAAAATATTACTGCGTTCATTTGATTATATTTTGTCCTAAAGATTTAGCAGGTACACCTGCATATTTTGTATATGGTTCTGATTCACCTTTAAAAAAAGCACTTGCTCCTATCATACAACCTACTTTAATTTGGCTATATTGATGCAATACTGCATTTAAACCTATGTTTGCTTTTTCACCTATTATAGAATGTCCACCAATTTTAGCACCGCAACTAATCGTAACATTATTATTTATTGTGCAATCGTGCCCTATGTGAGCGTGTTTCATAATAAAACAATTATCCCCTATATAAGTTGTTTGTTCTGTACCTGCATCTATTGTAACTAATCCTGTTATTATATTATTATTTCCAATTATAACCTTCCCTTTTGGCTTATTCCAAAATGATTTATGTTCTGCAATGTCCCCAATAATACAATAAGCACCAATGTAATTGTTATCACCTAGTATAACATTATTCCCTATAATTGCAGTTGGATGTATATTATTTGTCATTATTTTTTTTTCTAGTCTTTTTAATTATAACTTGTTCCGGCTCAATCACTTTACTTTTTTCAATAATTGGCAAAGCTATATAGTATGCGTATAATTTTAATATCATTTGCATTCTACAATCACCGCACCAAATAGTAAGTATAAAAGTAGGATTAAGATATAACCTATAAATATGCTCATACATTTTAAGTACAGGCAAATCTAGGTTTCTTACATAACCACTTAATGCAGTTTCGTAATTATTATAGTGTTCCTTTAAAAACTCCCGGTGTTCTAGTTCCATATTTTATACATTAATGTTTCAATGATTGCACCTAGATAACCTGAAATAAATAATACACTTGCAATATCTAAAACTAATTTAGGTGAGAAATATAATACGACCCCAACCCACGCAGCCAAACAACTTCCGCAACTGAAAGGCTTAAAGTTGATTCCCCATTTACGATGAAGGTTGTGGATAGAATTAAAAAATAATGATGTACAGACACTTGTTATAATTATTTGAATCATTTCCTAATGTGTTTTTTTAATTCGTTTTTAGTTTGTTTTAATGTCCTTATAATTGACATATATGGTATACCTGTTTGTCTACTTAATTCTTTTGCATTTTTATTAAAGTTAAAAGTATATAAATTTAAAATTTCCTTTTGGTACCAATGTAGTTTTTCTATACCTTGTTCCATTATATTAATTACACTTTCTTGTTTATCATCTGCTAAATCTTTTTCTACATATTCGGAAAAATTTCTATATTTTTTCCAAAATCCACTTCTACCTGATTTAATCATATTTAACATAGTACGAACTATATAAAATCTAATTTCACCCCTTTCATATAAACCAAATAACTTAGACTCCTCCATTTCTAATAAAACTAAAAAAACCTCTACCTTTAAATCATATTGCAATTCCTCTGGTTGCATTTTAGCAAATGCTTGATTTACCTCTTGATTTAACCAAAATTGCTCTATAATTTTATTTTTGTCCATTCAACTAAAGCAGGTTTGTTTTCTACTTCAGTACAAATATATACAATCCCGCCACATTTATGTATATCTTGCAATCTTTCTTTTTGTTCCTTGCTTAACTTATCTCCTAGTTTTTTAACCTCAATTGCAACATAAGTGCCATCCGGTGAGTATCCTTGTATGTCAGACCATCCTTTTTCTACTGTTCCTTTACGCTTCCCGTATGGGATATTATTAACCCTATTAAGTCTAAATCCAATGTAACCCAAATTTAACTTTACCCATTTTGTAAGTTCGTTTGCTGAAATATCCATAATTTATCATAAAATTCTTTTGTAAATAAAAGCCTGTCTTTATTTTTTTCTAAATCAGGTATTGATATATAGCAGTCTTTAAGGTTCTTTGTATAGCACCACTTTACAACTCCGTAATGTGTGTATCTAACTTGGTAGGTTTTCAAAATATTTGACAAGTGCTAATTTTTTACATTGTGTATCTACAAAATTATTATCCTTAATTTTCTTATTGAACTCTTTGGCATCTGCTCCATAAAGTTTCTGCAATCTTTGAGCATTATCCTGTCTTACAATTCTAACAATTTGTAGCATTTCGCTAGGATGAAATTTTAATTTTTCCTGTTTTATTAAAATATCAAATACCTTTTCTGCATTAAATAACTTGTTAAAGTCATTTCTAGGTGATTCTAGCCATTCTTTCTGCGTGAATGATACTATTTCATCATCCGTTAATTTTGGTGCTAAAATTTCGTTTACTATAGGTTTTGCAATTTTCCTTACTTCATTAGCTTTTTTAGTATATGCAACCATAACCTGACCAATAAACTTTGGTGAAAACTTTTCATAGTGTTCTGTACTGCAATCTAATTTACCTTGAACTGCCATTTTAAATGCAATTCTAAATTCTTGTATAGTGTATAATGGGTAGCTAGTTCTTATGAAATCTTCTATTATTGTCATTTCTTCTTTATCAGGATAGTTCTTAAATCCTAGTAAAGTAAATATGTAAGCTAAATTTTCCCTTAATATTATTGGCGAAACTATATTTAGTTTATCACCATTAAATGAATTTAGTATTTCATTATCAACTATGTACCCACTCTTTAAGGGTTGCCATTCGTTGCTGACTTGAAGCGGTTGCGCTAAATGTTTTTGTATTTCCATATCTTAATTTGTTTTTAATCCAAGTATTAACTCTACGTTTTACATCAAAAAACTTTTCTAATTCATACCGCAATTTACCTTTTTTATTTGGTTCACACCAATATTCAATAAATTCATTGTAAGAATCACCAAGTAATTCACGATACTCTAATATATTATTAATAAATAAATCATTTCCATTTATAGTTACAGTTTCAGTTTCCATATGTTTAACATATGATTCATCATATGACGGATCATATGATTCATCATTCTTTGCATTTTTAGTAGAATTCCTATTATTACGTCTACTTTCTGTATAACTTTTCCTACGGTTAGTTTCATCATACATTTTTTTATTATAATAAAAATCATCTTCTTTTATAAACTTACAAAAAATTTCAGAATCATATGTTCCACATACGCAATACATATCTTTATCAGTTAACTTACCTTTTTGGTGTTGTAAACATAAAAGTCTTATATATTTACCAACTTGCTCATCTGTTAAAGTATAGGTGCCGCTTAGAAAATCAGAGGTATAAAATAGTACTGCAGGATCTTTTGCCATTATTAGTTTTTTGTTACAAATATATTATATTCCTGTATACTCTTCTCAACCTCCTCCATTTTTAATCTATACCAATCCTCTGTTTCCATTAAATTCATTGCTGTTTTAATATTATATAAAACTGTGGTATGATCGTTAACACCTACATAGGGGGCAATTTCTTTTAATGATAAATGTGTATATTTCTTTAAAATATAAGTAGCAGCTTTTCTTGCAAAAACAACTGCTGATCTTCTAGATCTAACTGAAATATCCTCATCAAAAACATCGGAAACCAATTCAACTAACTTTGGTGCCATAATGGTTGTAGACCCTTTTTCTATTATTAAATCATTCTGTATTATACCAATTTGTGATAATGTTTTATGAAAAACTCTCATGCCGTGCAATTGGTTTTTATAACACTGTATTAGATCTTTGTGTAATTGTTCCATGTTAAAATTCTAAATCGTCGTTTATAATTGGTTTTACTTCATCAGGTTTTACATAATTATTTTCGTAAATTTGGTAGTCCGGTTCACTATCTTTTTTCTTATAAGTGTTTACCCACATAGTATACTTTTGACCTTCAATTGCAAAATTAATTACTTCACCTTTTTGTGTTTGTTTTTTCCAAGCACCATACTTTTTTTTTATTTGCTCTTCCATTAGTTTTTATTTTTTAAAAGTGAATACTGTGCAACATATCTTGTATTGCGTTTTGTTCCTACATTAACTATATCTGTTTTAATGTTATACCCCTCATCGCGAAGGTTAAAAATTAATGCAGCTAATCTTAATGTACCATACTTTTTTAATGCTACTAATGGTGTTAGCGGTTGACTTTTAAGGTGGTTAAGCACCATGTTTTGTTGACTCATTTTGTCTGTTTTTAATTTTAGAAAAATTGTATTGTTTGTTTAAGGAAATTGCATTTTCAATTGGTTCTCTATTACTGCATCTAGTAGATACTTTTAATTGTTTAAACCATTCATTTTGTGTTAGCTTTTCATTAGGTATAGCTATTCTGCTTATTTTAATACCCCAAATATTTTCCATAGTTATTTATTTTGGTTTTGGTTAATACTTCTTAATGCCTTTTGATATTGCTCAGATGTTGTAATAGCACTTATTTTAATTGCTACTTTTTGTTTCATTGTTTCATCCCAAGAGGTATTTTCAAGCAATAAAATTAATTCCATTCTTTTTTGTTCGCCAACTTCATCTTGATGATTATTAGTAGCATCTGAATCTTTTGTATCATCTATTGCAAATAATCCATTGAGTGCGTACTTCCGTGCATAACTAGAAGCACTACCTGTAATTTGTGCAGCATCCATTCCTTTTTTTACTTCTTCCTCTCTTGCCCATCCGTAAACTTGTATAGGTAACTCCTCGTTATTTTCATCAATTAGCATAGCAGTTGCCCTTACATATATTCTGTCAGCTACTTGTATAATTTCATCACTAATAAGCAAAGCGCAATTATTTTTAAATAAGATGGGCTTTACCGCTTCAATAATGTCTTCTGCACTTCGGTATTTATATTTACCAAAGTTGTTTGTTTGATTTTTTGGCGCTTTTAATTCTGCCTGAATTTTTACTAATTTCATAGTTTGTTTTTTTTGTTTATTAATAATCACCGTGTTCCTCAAACACTTCTGTTAGATCTGCTAATCTTGTATAACCCTTTGGTGAATTAAGTTCTGGGATTTCAATATTATAATGTGTTCTATAATATTCCCCAAATGCTTTTCTTGCTTGTTGATATTTTTCATAATATTCTGCATTAAAATACAAGTAACAATTTTCATATTTCCATTTCCAATAATCTAAGTTAACTCCTAATTCATTTAGTTTATAATCTTGGGTTAAAGCATGTCTCATTTTAAATAGTTTTGGTTTCTAAAATTGTTTTAACAGGTTCTAAACTTCCGCCATTTGCTAATGTAATAAATTTTTCATAAGCAACTTCTTTATCAAAGCTACCTGAATCACTAATATAACATTCATCAATAGCAGTGTAATACCAAATGTCGTTAGAATTATATCTAACTTGTTGTACAAATTCAATTTTTTTCATAGTTTGTTTTTTTTAATTAATTAATGCGTGTTTAAATTTTTTAATCATTTCATCAAATGCTTTATTAGTTTTTTTAATTTCTAATAACTCTTGTTTAGTTAATTTTTCTTTCATATTTTTTAGTTTGTTAACACAAATATACATCTTTTAGACAATATACAACAAAAAAATTTTATTCTAGCAAAACTTTAACGTATATGAATTTTATATACTACCATCTTGCATAGGCAAATCAATGGTATCATCTATCTTACGATAACCTTCCTTCCATAAAACTTTAGTTATAAGAACACTCTTACGAATAATAGTTTGTTCACTATCCTTTGGATTTATCAAGTGCATCAGTTCGTGGATTAAAACTTCCATCATCTTTCTACCCTTTAACCTTTCATCAATCTCAATAACCCCATCACTTGATGAAATGCCATAAGCCTGTTCCTTACCAAGTTTACGATATATGATTGTAATCTTCACGACTTTAGTAATGCTTCATCAGGTCTATCAATCTCTTTAACTTGTATTCTTTCACCGCCTCTTATCTTGGCTAACATTTTTGTGATTTGACTTTCAACTGCATAGTATTCCTGTAGTCTATTAACTAGCCATAACTCTTGTTCGGTTAAACTCCATTTGCTAAAACCCTTTGGCATTTTCATCTTGTTTAGTTTTTATAATTTTTTTTAAATAGATAGCTAAATCTAATGCTTCCTCGTAAGCGTGTTGTAACCATTCCTGTTCAGATAAATCCTTTCTATCCATAGTTGTTCCATATTCCATCCTACCCTTTTCTTCTCTATATAGCAAATCATCTATGATTGAATATAATAGTTTGCTCATTATTTATCAGTTTTAGAGTGCATTTTATGACAAGTCTTACAAATGTATTGTATCTTTTTTACCCCTGATGCGGTTGTCCTTCTTTGATTTACAATAATATCATCACTACCACATTCAGGACAAGTACCTTTATCCTGCCCAAAGATAACCCCATAATGAGTTTTAGATTCTATATGATTATTAAGTGCCTTAAATACTTGCTCCAATAATGTTACATCCTTTTTGCAATACTTAATCATCTTATCCATTGCCACCTTATCCTTCTTTAAAAGAATGTCCTTCCAAAGACTATATTCTGTTTTAATCTTTTGACCTAAACCTAAAAAATCTGCTATGTAATTTAAACGATTTGAATTAAACCTGAACTTTGACCTAGCTACTTTTAAGGTATCTATGGTTGTATATTTAGGGAACATTTCAATGTGGTGAAATAGACATCTAGTTCTAATCCACGCTAAATCAAACTTATCTCCATTATGTCCTACTAATTCATTTGCCTGATTTGCGACAAGTATAAACTTTTGTAGCATTGTTTTATCATTCTGCTTTGCATCCCAATTTAATGAGTAAACTTCTTTTTCTTCTTCCCATTTATAACAGATGCAAATGATTGCTCGTTCCTGTATGATGTTTGATACATCAATGTTTTTCTTATATCCTGCTTCCCAAAATAAGCCAATGTTAGGACTTGTCTCTATGTCAAAGAAAAGCCTTCTCCGTTTTGTTTGTAGCATTAAAATTTTTTGTAGTGTGTAGAACCATTTGTTTTATATGCTATTAAAACCTCTTTTCTATGCCTTTCTGAATAAGAACAATGAACCCAATCAGGGTTTATATCATTGCCAAATTCCCAAATCAATTGGTCAAAAGGAAGTTTATCTTTTATGTAATGAAATATCTCTGCGTTGGTTACACCATAGGTAGTGCCATCCATATCTATATCTATTGCCTGTCCAAGTGAGTGCTGCGAAGTATTAGCACCCCCTATTTTAGCGTTTAATTCTTTAGACCTATAACCACTTGAAATAAGTATAGGGCATCTAAAATTAGCTCTAATTGGCTCAAAAATGTTTTCAGCTAGTTCTTTTAAGTTAACTATATGTTCAAGAGTTGGCATATTACTAATGCCATTACGCTTTGCGGATTCACTACGAATAGCCTCTGCTAATGTAAAATGTTCAGATAAGACCATAAAAATCGTTTAATTAATATGTATCCAATTAAAATGCCAAATAAACCCCAAAATCGCCACTTCCACTTATTGCTAGTCTTTATACTATCTTGCAGAGAAGTGCTGAAATAACGCACCGAATCAGCCATTATGCCTAACCTTCGGTTATCTACTATATAACTAGTTTGTATTTCCTTAACCTTAATAGTCTTAACGATGGTTTTTGCTGCCTCTTTGATGGTTATGTATTCAACCCCATTAATACTGATTGTATCTGTTTTGTAGTTAGTAATGGTATCAACAAGTAATGTAGTGTCATATTTTGTTATTATTGTTGTGTCATTTGCACAGGGTCTAGTTTTTTCTAACTGCCTAAATACTCGTTCACTACTTTCAATATTGTTTAATACTGTGCGTTCAGCCTTCTTAATTGGGTTGCACCCTATCATAAATAATGCTAAAATCAATATTATCTTATTTGCCATATCTTTTGTCGTGTGGGTTTAAGTAGTTTATAATAATAGGCAAAATTGAGATTATTCCTGCGTTTAAACAATCTTTTAATGTTATCAAATAAATATCCCCTTTCATTACAATCATTGTAAGTATTGCTGAAACAAAGACTTTTAACCACGAACCATAAATACTATTTAGGAACTTCATCTTTTTTTATCTTTTTAGTTGCGTTGTAATAATAACGAATGGCAAATAAACCACTGATAATAGCAGTGAACCCTGCTAATAAAGTAACAAAGGGTTGTACCTGTGTTAGTGTCAAGGATGCAGCGGTTAAGCTAATCCCTGTATTAATGAGTGCACTGCTACTATCTTGTGTCATTACAATTCTTCTTCTTCTTCTGTTATAAATGCGATACCTGTTGTCCAATCTTGAAGGAATGTAAATTCTTTAAGTCCTGAAGAATTAACCACTTCAATAGGCTTAAACTCAAACTCCTTCTCTCCTAGTTCTTTAACTTGAGCAGTTAGTTTTTTGATAGCTTCTTTAGTAAACTTGTAACCACCTTTTTCATCCAATAATAAAATGTCATTAGAATCGGTTGATGCGTTGTCAAGGCGGAGTTCTTCAACTTGGGCTTGATAGCTTTCGTGGTGGGATTTGACTTTTTCATAAATCTTTACGAGTTTTTTTTGTGTCTTACTTTCGGAATTTCCAATAACCGCATTAATTGATGCGACTAGGGTGTTGAGTTGTTGATATTTCATTTGATTGATTTTTTACAAATATATGTTAATTGTTATAGGTTTTCTTTATTACCATTTTTTTCTTTTTTCATCATCAGTTTTTAATCCTATTAATATTGCTATTATAAAAAATATTATTAAAGGTATTGCTGACATATGTTAATTGTTATAGGTTTGGTTGTAGTATTTATTTCTCATTTGTATAGATACCCATCCGTTCTCGTGTTGACCTTTAGTACCATTTGCTCCACCTTTAGCACCATCACAATAAGCATTAATTATCTGCTCTTTTTCTTTTTCAAGTGCTTTATTAAATAAACCATCTTTCTCTAATCTTTCAAAGATAGATTTAACTAATGTATTATCTAAATTATCAATTAACTCTTGCATTGCAGTTTTCATAATATTGGTTTGTTATAGGTTTTCTATCTCTTGTTTTACTTTATCCCAATAATTAATATTATCCATTATTCTTTTATGTTTAATATCTAAAGAATCAAATTCATACCCATTCAATATCTCATCTGCTGCTATTAATGAAAATTCTTTAGCTACTGCAATGTGCAAACAATCCGTATCGGACATTTCCGACATCGGATGCTGAAACTTTGTAATTAATTCAAATGCCTTTTCTTTTGGTGTCATAATATTGGTTTTGCCAAAATTAGTACTATTCGGTTACAATTTCATCAATAGGAGCATCTTGTCTTAAATCTGCTAAAATAGAATTTAAAGGTTCAGTAGGTTCGGTAGGCACTATTGGTTCAGGCACAGGCGGAACATAATCTCCAATGATTGTAAGGTTAAGTTGGTCGCTAGATGCTGCCCAATTCCAAGCATACTCATCATCATTACCCCAAGCAGCGTAGGCTTCCCCACTCATTGTTAAGTTGCCTCCTGCTACATTAGCTAAATCACTATCTAATAATGAGTAGTAAAACGATGCAGATGAACCTAGCACCCCACCGATTACATACATATTAAAAATTGTTGCCGTTACTGATTTTCCGTTTATCCAACTTTGGATTGATGAAATTTGTTTCATATTTTATATTTTAGAATTGTGATAAAAAGGTATCTTTTGTTGGACATTGATTGCTTGCTACGGGTCCTCCTGTTGCAGTTGTATGTGCTGCTATATAAGCTGAACTTGTTATTAATAAATTATCCCCTGTTGGAATAGTTACATCAACTGTATAGAATCCTGTTGCAGTTGCACCATCTCTTAATGCTGCTC
>Ga0114980_10000456_pt1 | contig 29776 bp, 30 predicted proteins | sample S_140806_EF_Meta_FD_87018 | JGI IMG/M metagenome (GOLD analysis project Ga0114980, IMG submission 87018) | Freshwater microbial communities from Lake Simoncouche, Canada to study carbon cycling - S_140806_EF_MetaG | ecosystem: Environmental > Aquatic > Freshwater > Lake | place: Lake...
ATACTTAGTTGTCTTGTCCATAAGGGCGTTTTTCGTAATGGGCAAAGTTATCAAAAACCCGTTTTAGGGAGCGTTAAATATCTTCAAACAAGCGATTTCATGGTCTGTGCGATAACTTTCCTGAAAAAGACGGCACTCTACTCATTCTCAGATAACTATTCACGAAAAACCTGACACCTTTTGCTAAAAGCAAAAACCACCGCTAACCTGGGAAGCCGCGGTGGTTTTTAATTTGTTGTTGGTTGATGCGCCGGAGGCACTTCCCTACAGGTTGTTACTGAAGGATAAAGGTGGCGATCAACTTCCAAACACCATAACCAGAATTGTACAGTAAAATTAAAGGGAAGATGGGAGACTCTAAAGCGCTACTCAACAAGTGGTACATATTCTTGCTATCTGGATTGGTTTTTCCGCTAAGTGGATACCGTTATTAGTCTAAATCCAACAAAATGGTGATTGGTGGAAATATTCATATGAGCACTGGCGGTCACCCGGAATAGAAAGAAACTAACCAGAAAAAGAACACGAAATTTCAAGAGAAACTATTTGATTTCTTCATAGTCCACATAATCATCGTCATCTGCCGAGCGGGACTTTTTCTTGGGTTGAGTTTCCTCAATTTTCACTTCACCTTCACGTTTTTGATGAAAGTGATTGTGATTCGTTTGCGTAAACTGGTTGGCTCTTGCTGAATTTCCCGAATTGGAAAAAGCAGAGAACAGCTTCCAGATTACCCAAATGGAAAGAATGGTAAAAAAGAATTCTTGCACGGCACAAAGATAGGGAAGCCTAATTCAGAATAGCGACTTAACAATTGATAAAATTTCCAAACCGCCAGACCTCTGATATCTAACGTCTGACATCTGATGTCTTTTATCTCATGTCTGTTATCTGAAAACTGTACTCTATCTTTGCCGCATGAAAGTTACACTCACAGTCAAAGAAGTCAATCCCGAATTCGACAGGGAATATGCAGAGAAACAGCATGATGGAAAGGAGTCGGAAGACAATATTCTCTACAATTGGGAAGACGAATTTGAAGTGAGCGGTGACGTGAAAGAGTTTAAAGTCCGCAATAATGCTCCTTACATCTTGCACGTGCAAATGGAAGCGGACAAAGATGTGAAAACCTACGAAGTGCCGTCAATGACGCTTGTCGACTGTATTTTGGAAGATGGTTCTTTCACCACCTGCGCCTTCTCTCGCAGTATTGTGAAAGACACAAAGAAAGTGCAGCATAAAAACGGCAATATTCACTTTTATGTGTTCTTGAAAGGTGGTAAGGAAATCGTTAATCCTATTACAGGAATTTACATTGCAGCGAAAGATTTTCCTTCCGATTTACCACTTCCTGATGACGAAGATGGTGATGATGATGACATTACTTTCGACGAGGAAGAATAGTCGATTTCACTGGCACAAATTAGCGCAACTGTATCACCACGAAATTTCTTAGTATCACCACAAACTATACTACTTGGGGAGTTGCAACTAAGCAGGAATCCAATTCTTGTCGAATGGGCGCGATTGCACAATTGATCCAAACTTGATATTGATAATTCCTTTGTTCCCGCTGCGGTTGTACCACAAGTCCCAGAACAATGCAATGGCAATAATCCAATCAACAGAAACGGACGCGTCTGCATGAATGTTGTACTCATCGCCAGCGAAAAAAGTAACCGCAGCTGACTCAAACCACGCCACTTGCTTGTTGTTCAGAAAGACCGACACTTTACGGCCTCTATGACCGTAGACATCGAATACATCTTTGCCCATGTGAATTTGGAAGTGACGTTTCCACCACGAAATGGTGGTTAGCTCGTACGTATTACCCCCGAATGTAAAAACCACAGAAGGCTTCAACCAAGAAAGACGTTGTTCTATTGAGAAAATAGTACTTCCACCTTGAATAGGCATCACTTCAATCAATGGAAACAACTTGAAAATTCGGCGTGCAGCTTTCAAAACTTGCATACCGTTCACGGCAATCGTGTATTTGTCACCGATAGTAATTTTCTTCTGTGAAATCTGAATCAGGTTAGGCATGTTCGGAGGTTGTCAGATTCTGCTAAGAAATTATTCGCGTGGAATTTGCTTCAGTGCCGCTTTCAATTTGTCCACTTCAGCGCGTGCAGCATCCACCTTTGATTGGTATTCTGCCACGAGAGCCTGAGCGCCTTTCGACTTGCCGAAGAATCCAAGATTAGTCTCCAATGTATTGATCTCACCAGTGAGACGCTTGATTTTTTCCTGAACAGCGCCACGCTCACGTTGAATTTGATCGCGTCCTTTATCAGTCTGCTTCAGCTGATCATACTTGATTTTCTGTAGCGTATTTTCGTCTCCGCCGCGTGATTTCAGTTGTTCGAATAATTTATCCTGAACATCTTTCCATTCTTTGTCGAGGCGATCTTTATCTGCACGCGCTGCATAAGGAAGTTCTGACCATTTCTTCTGAAATTCACCAATAAGATTGCGAGCCTCAGCCAAATCCTGTGGCAATTCCACAGCACTTACTTCTTTGATTAAGGCCTCACGCGCTTCAGAATTCGCTTTGTAAGAAGCATCCTGTTCCGCAAAGTGTTTCGTTCTGTTTTCGAAGAATACATCTGCAGCTCCACGGAAACGTTCCCACAACTTGTCACCAATTTTCTTCGGCACAGGTCCCGTCTTCTTCCAATCATCTTGCAACTGACGGAACTTCACAGGAGTATTTTTCCAATCAGTGCTATCCTTAAGCGATTCCGCTTTCTCGCACAAGGCAGTTTTATCTGCTACATGTTGCTTATGCACTTCACGCTGTTGTCCGTAGAAATTCTCACGATTGCGGAAAAACTTCAATCGCGCATCACGGAACTGCTTCCATGTTTTGTCCTCATCCTCTTTTGGAACATGTCCAATTTTTCGCCACTCGTCAAATAAAGCTTCTACTGCTTTACCTGCTTCTTGCCAGTCTCGATGCGATTTATATGTTTTGTCAGCATCCGCTTCCATCTTTGCGCACAATGCCACTTTCAAAGCAAGATTTTCCTCTTGTTTCACTCGTGCATCCGCAAGCAATACCTGTTTACGCGCGTGAACAGCGTCAGAAGCTGCTTTGAACTTCTCCCAAAGGATATCATTCACTTCCTTGGCAGCAGGACCGATCTCTTTCCATTGCTCATGGAATGCTTTCAATTGATCGAGTGACTTTCGAACTGAAGGTTCGTCAGCTAGAGCTTCTGCTTTCGCAATCAATTCCTCTTTCAATTCGGTATTCTTCTTGCTATCCAAATCACGCAACTCACGTGAAATTTTCACAACATCGAAGAAGCGATCCAAATGATGCTGCCAGTTGTTTCTGAGCTCTCCTGAATTTGCAGAAGGAACAGAACCAATTTCTCTCCAACGTGCCTGAAGGTCTTGAAGTTTTTCAAAAGCCTTCTGCATGCTATCACTGCTTTCAGCAAGTGCTTTCAACTCATCCAGAAGCTCTAACTTCTTCTGTAAATTCTTACGGAGTTCAATTTCTTTCTGACGCTTGAGCTCAGCACGCTTCTGGTTGTATTTACGAAGAACCTCTTCGAACTTTTCTGCAAGTTGATCAGCGGCAGGCATGAACACATCATGCTCGTCCTCTTTTGTAGCTTCCCATTCGCGATACTTTCGCTCGTTCAACTCTTTGGTCAACTCACGAAACGTATCTTTTACTTTCTGAACAATTGAACGCGAAGGATCCGAATCTGCATGTGCAAACAACTCTTCCAATTTCGCAAACAACTCCTCACGACTGTAACCACTGAAATCTTCAACTGGTTGTAGTTCGTCGTGCTGATCTGTTTCTTCAGCAATGTCATTTACTTGATCGCCAGTGATTGCAGCAGGCGCTTCCTCCCCCGTAGTAAGGTTATTCTCAGGATTCAACTCGTTCGTATTCATACTGTATTTAGACTGAAAAACCTTGTCGCTGGACAAGGTCGTTTACATGTTTTCTCAAAAGTAATTAAAATCCGTTTTACACTGACAAGGCTAAAATATTTTCAGCAATTAAGATATCGCTGAAAAAGTCCATCAATAACGCGCGGATTGCTAATTTTGAGGGTCTTTAGAAAAGAGCATTCAGCATTCTAACAATAGAATTCATCTGTTATGAAAAACTTTCAGAATTACGCTTTAGGAAAATGGACTTCAGGTGAAGGAAGCGGCCAAGAATTATACAATGCAATCAATGGCGATTTGCTAGGAACAGCATCGAGCAAAGGTCTTGATTTCGCTATGATGGTAGATTACGCTAGAAAAGTGGGTGGTCCGAAATTGCGTAAAATGACATTCCACGAACGTGGACGAATGTTGCGTGCCTTGGCTTTGCATTTGCTCAGTAAAAAAGATCAATTCTACAGTATCTCATGGGCTACTGGAGCAACAAAATCAGACAGCTGGGTTGATATCGAAGGTGGGATTGGAAATCTTTTTGCGTATGCTTCACTCCGTCGTCAATTTCCAGACGAAACTTTCTGCGTAGAAGGTGATGCCATTCGTTTGTCAAAAGAAAATACATTTATCGGACAACACATCTGCGTTCCGAAAGAAGGCGTAGCCATTCACATCAACGCATTCAACTTTCCAGTATGGGGAATGCTTGAGAAAGTAGCAGTGAACTGGCTAGCTGGTGTACCGGCCATTGTGAAGCCCGCGACAGTGACTTCATTTCTTACCGAAGCAGTAGTAAGAGAAATCATCGCTTCTGGGATTCTTCCTGATGGTGCATTGCAGTTAATTTGTGGTTCTGCAAATGGAATTTTAGATCATGTCATCAATCAAGATATCGTAACATTTACTGGATCTGCAAGCACAGGACAGATGCTGAAAGGACATCCGCGCTTGATTCAGGAATCAGTTCCATTCAACATGGAAGCAGATTCACTCAACTGTTGCATTCTAGGTAAAGATGTTACACCATCGATGCCAGAATTCGACATCTTCATCAAAGAAGTCGTTCGTGAAATCACTACGAAAGCTGGACAAAAATGTACAGCTGTACGTCGAATTATTGTTCCCGAAAATCTTGTTGAAGATGTTCACATTGCATTGGGCAAACGCTTGTCAACAACAATCATTGGAGATCCAAACGCGGAAGGTGTTCGCATGGGTTCTTTAGCAGGACAAGCTCAACTGAAAGAAGTTTGCGAAAAAGTAGAATTACTTTCGAAATCACAGAAAATGATCATTGGTGATTTCGAGAAATTTGAAGTGAAAGGTGCCGATAAATCCAAAGGCGCGTTCATGCCGCCAGTCGTATTCCTGAATGAAAATCCGTTTACCAATACAGACTGCCACAACGTAGAAGCGTTTGGTCCTGTAAGCACTTTGATGCCATATAGGAATACAGAAGACGCAATTCAATTGGCGCGTATGGGGAAAGGTTCGTTGGTGTCTTCGATAATCACTGCTGATGGTCAATTGGCCAAGGAGTATGTTCTTGGTGCAGCGAACATGCATGGACGTATTCTCGTACTCAACAGCGAATGTGCTAAAGAAAGTACCGGTCATGGCTCACCTATGCCAATGCTCGTTCACGGTGGACCTGGCCGTGCGGGTGGCGGAGAGGAAATGGGTGGCAAACGCGGTGTATTCCACTATTTGCAGCGTACCGCAATACAAGGATCACCAACTATGTTGACGGCCGTTACGAATCAATACCAATACGGAGCGAAGTATATAGAGAAAGGCATTCATCCTTTCCGTCAATACTTCGAAGATTTAGAAGTTGGAGAAACTGTCATTACTCCAACTCACACTGTAACAGAAGAAGACATTCTCAACTTTGCAGAACTGAGTGGCGATAAATTTTACGCACACATGGAGGCAGGATCATTGGATGGAACAATTTTCAAACGCACTGTTGCGCATGGATACTTCATTCTTTCGCGTGCTGCGGGACTCTTTGTTGATCCACCGAAAGGGCCAGTATTGCTGAACTACGGAATTGATGAATGCCGTTTCACGCGACCTATTTATCCTGGTATGAGTATAGGTGTGCGTTTCACGTGCAAAGAGAAAATTGAAAATGACAAGCCTCTGAAAGCTGCCAATGGCGAAGAAGTGAAATGCGGAATTGTAAAATGGGTAGTAGATGTTTACGATGCCAGCGAACAAGATGTGCGCGATCAATTAGGTGTTGAAGGCGCAACAGGAGACACCGTAGCTATTGCAACCATTCTTACCATGGTGAAGTTGAAACAACAAGCCTAAAACGATTTACTTACCGACTGACACTTCACACTGATGCTTTTCATTTACAATAAAGTCCCGAACAAAATAATCACAACCGTACTTAAACCGTTCGCTTCCATTATTCCGAAGAATCTGTGGTTTCCCGTGTACGGTCATTTTAAAATTAAATTGGATGATACCCACAGCATCCACTTCAATTGTAATCCTACAAGTTTTTTAGGCCGACTACTTTTTTGGGGCGGCGCAGAAGCTTTTGAATTCAAAACCATCCGCATCTTTCGTGAATTGATCACTGGAGCAGATGTTTTCTTGGACATTGGTTCCAACATTGGTTATTACTCAATGGTTGCTTCTAGTTATAAGCCAGAGATCAAGGTTTGGGCGTTTGAACCATTGCCAGCAGCAGTGAAATATCTGAACATGAATATTTCAGACAACAATTTCAAGAACATTACAGTTGTTCAGAAAGCGTTGTCGCTGGAGAAAGGTGCACTAACCTTCTACGCAGTGCGAAACTCCAAATTTGACAAGATTGAAGATCACCTGAGTGGCGACGGAACCATTAACCCAGACAATGCAGGTAAAGGAGAACAGTTTCAAGTAGATTGCATTGCGCTAGACTCCTTCGTTGAAGAAGCTGGCATTAAAAAAGTAGACTTCATCAAAATTGATACGGAAGCAAGTGAGCATCATGTGTTCCGTTCAGGAATGAGTGTTTTGAAAAACCACCGTCCAATTATTCAGTGCGAGATTATACCTGGTCTCATTGAAAGAGAACTTGAAAAAGTATTTGAAGGTTTAAATTACAAATACTTTAAGGCGACAGAGAATGGTCTTACCGAAGTAAATACTTTGGTGAATACAGCAGGAACATCGACTGATTATTATCTCGTACCAGCAGAAAAATCGAACCTCGTACAACGTTTCACTCGTAACTAAGACAACAGTGATGGATCACGCAACAGAACTCGCCACTTTGCGCAACATGGTGGATGCAACACGCCAATTAGCACACTTCGCTAAAAAGAAACTCGACACGATGGATGTTGATCTTCATAAGCGATTTGAAGTGGAAGGAAAGAAGTTGAACAGCGTTTACTGGATCATAGCACATATGGCTTGGGCTCAGAACAATCTTATTTTACGATCTACTGGCGGACCAAATCCAGAACTTCCGTGGTTGAAATTTTTCGCTTTAGGGAAATCGGCAGACGAAGGTGAAAATTGCGGAGTACCCTTTGAAGAAATCTATGCTGGTTTCAAGAAGGTTCATCAACTGAGCATGGATCAATTATCGGTCTTGTCTCCTGAAAAGTTGGACGCTGACAACCTATTGAACTGGGAAATTCTTGATGGAAAAACAATGCGCAATACCATCATGCATCATGTACGTCACGAGAATAATCACATTGGGCAATTGTTGTGGTTAGTTAACCTTCATGGTGGTAAGACGATCTAAGATCCTAGAACATGCCCTTGCATGCCAATAAATTTAACTTATACCGGGCAGCACTTTTTAGAAAATTCACAAATGTGAAGCTTCATAAAAGCGTATGTAGCCATCAATCTAGTATTGCTCGTTCTGATTCGGAAAGTCTTTCGACTTCACATCAGTAACATAATGTGCGACTGCCGAAAGAACCTCATCATGCAAATTGGCATAGCGTCGTAAAAATCGCGGACTGAATTCCTTAGTTAGTCCAACCATATCATGATAAACAAGAACTTGTCCATCTACATCACCACCGGCACCAATACCAATTACAGGTATTGTTAATTGCTTTGCTACTTTTTCTGCGAGTGTAGCAGGGATTTTCTCCAATACAAGTGCGAAGACGCCAGCTTCTTGCAACACTAATGCGTCCGCCAATAAGCGCTCAGCTTCCTCCTCTTCTTTGGCGCGTACTGTATACGTTCCAAATTTGTAAATCGACTGTGGCGTTAATCCCAAGTGCCCCATAACAGGAATACCTGCGGTCAAAATTCGTTGTACCGATTCTTTTATTTCCGCACCACCTTCCATTTTCACTGCATGAGCACCCGACTCTTTCATGATGCGAATTGAAGAGTTCAAGGCTTCTTTGGAATTACCTTGATACGATCCGAATGGCAGATCTACCACGATCAACGCACGATTTACACCACGTACAACGCTTGATGCGTGATAAATCATTTGATCAAGTGTAATGGGTAACGTTGTTTCATGTCCTGCCATTACATTCGAAGCCGAATCTCCTACGAGAATTACATCTATACCAGCACTGTCAACAATCGTAGCGGTGGTGTAATCATATGCAGTGAGCATAGCTATCTTTTCACCTTTGCGCTTCATTTCAAGAAGCACATTCGTAGTTACTTTTTTAATTTCCTTCTTGTGTACAGACATGAGCTAACGTTGTTGAAGTGGCAAAGTTAAACTTAATGTGGCGATAAAAAATGAACTGAATAACCAATTACTTCCAGCCCCAGCGCGTCTCTTCAACACCTACATATAAACCGTCTTCTCGACTTTCTACAGGAAAAACAAAGGCGGCACCGCCTGATGAGTGACTGCATCTTCCTGTTTTCATGTTGTATTGATAACGATGTAATGGACAAACTATAGCTAAACCGTCAGCGGATATTTTACCAAGTGACAACGAGAAACCATTGTGCGGGCACTTATCTTCGAATGCAAAAACCCCTCCTGTTGTTCGAGTGAAACACACTTTTTTCCCAGCAACATATCGGATATCAGTACGGTTTAATTCCAATTCATCCGCCGAAAATGACATCTTAATCCAACGTGTTTCCTTTCTGAACATGAACTTGAATTAGTATCCGTAAGGTGAAAAAATACGTGCATGCAACAGTTCAGCGTCATCATTTCCCGCTGGGTCAAAGCGTACAATATGATCAACGACAACCGTTCGAAAAAATGGAGACGCGGTGATCCGTTCGTTCTGATTGCCACGAATAAAAATGACCTCTACTTGCGTAATGTCTTGTGGACTATAAATTGTGGCTAACACAACATCCAAATTTGCTGCATCAACATTAGTACCATCAATACTAACCAGACGATCTCCATTCTCTAGCATTAAGCGATTACCTTGTTCGGCCTGTCGAACAAAAAATGCATCAGCAATCTCATCATAATACAAACTGATTTGACCAAACGTAAGCACAGAATCTAACGCGGTGGGCGAATACACCCAACCAATTTTTGACATTGATTCAATCATGGGAAGCTCCTTATTCCCGCTACAATAACTCGCACAGAAATTTTTAGCCTGAGATGTGACTTTCTGCTCGATATATGCCTCGAGGGAATCGCAGGTAAATCGAGCCGAATCATTTAACGCCAATACTATTTCTCGCAAGCCTAAAAGTCCCCCTGTCCACTGCGTAATATTGATATCCAACATAAATACAGTCAACATTGCTCTGGCTCTGTATTTTTCTGCAACCAGTGGATTTTTCAATGACTTTTCAAGTTGCTCAACATCCGTGAGGGATTTATTTTTTACATCTTCATAGAGCCTTATTTTCGCGCTCAATGCTGCCATAAAATCTGCTTCGTTAGAAACGGAATCTCGAATATCTGCTAACCAGGAGAAGTAAGATTTCATTCCTTCAGTCATCCACCAACTAGCGGTAACTTGAGGTCTAAGGAAATTCCCGTCACCAGATCGAGACTGATCAAGGAACGAAATCATCTTAAGAAGATCCCCAGAAATTTCCCGTGTAACCATGGCAATAATTTGATCTTCATCATCCGTTTCCTGCAAGTAGTAGACGGCAGAACTACGATGCGACGCACCGCCAAATACACCATTTGTTACAGCCTTTCCCTTTTGCTCTTTTGTGAAGAAGAACAACATCTTGTAGTGGCACGGTGGAATATCTCCAATGAAACGCGTGCATGCCGAAACCTGCGCGCCAATGTATTTTCGAATCTGTCGGGCCGTAATTGCTCCTGAGTCAGTAACTACTGCAATATCTATGTAAACATTTCGCGAAACGAATCCACAGGTATCAGGCTCACCGTAATAAATTGGATATTCAATAAGATCGTTATATGAATTAGCTAGAAATTCATCGCGATTTACCCCTACTTCGGAATGCGAAAGTGAACTAAATGGAAACATAGCTTCATTGTGCAATACACTTACACGATATGGAATCCATGAATAACCCTCGAAGTATCCGAACATATACGCAGGATTGAGGAGAAAACCTTTCCCTTGCTCGAAAGTCGTTCCAGCAGCATTCGGAATAAGGCTATATCGCTCGTTGTGATAATCCTTGCCATCACTCTCACCCCATGAATCATCAACCCAATATTCTAACTTTCGCAGCGTCCTTCCCTTATCGAGTTTAAGTAGAATTACATTTCCACTCTGACGTTTCACCGCTTTGATTGGCATCCCTCTATCATCTAGCGCATAGAATTCGTGAACAAACTGCCCATTATCTACTTTATTCCCCATTCCCGGCAAATAAGCAGGCATTACATAGCGAACATGTCTAGACTTAATTGGCGGAGTGTAAATCGTAATCTTAACTCTGTCCTTATCCTTAGTGACATTCTGGATATCAATATTCACTCGACACTCGTATCCAGCAATAAGCGTCTGTCCGCTGGCATTCGTCAACGAAAAGAGCATAGCAAGGAAGTAAACAAAAACGACGAAGGGTCTCATCTAAGGGGTATCCAAATTTAATCAAATACCTGCTGTGACCATTAAAATTCGTTGTATTCGCCTTAATCAGCGCGTGTACTTATCAACAGTACACTAACAACACTTTATTCTTTTGGCAACGGATATTCTATACCCAGAACTACGAATGTCAAACTTAACACGGTCATCTACATTTAAGAACAGTACTTTGTGGTGCGCTTGTGCAAACGGATCGTCGATTCCAGTTTTATGATCGTTAATAATTCCACCGTCGCCATCTTTGATAACGATAATTTTGCCTTTGTCGGCCATAACACTTCGTCTTAGTGTAGGGTCTAAGAACGAATATTAAAAATCAGGCGACAGATTTACTGAGCCTGAAGAAAAGTGAGAATATTTTTCTCCACGCGCGCTTCCACTTCACCTGCTTCTACACGTTGAAATTTCATTCCAGTTACACTTTCGTATAACTCAATATAACGCTCGGAAACCATTTTTACGAAGTCTTCGGTCATTTCAGGAACCTGCTGTCCTACTTTACCCATGAAGCCATTCTCAATAAGCCATTGTCGCACAAACTCTTTTGACAACTGACGTTGTGCTTCACCTTTCTCTTGACGTTCCGCATAACCTTCTGCGTAGAAATAGCGCGATGAATCTGGAGTGTGAATTTCATCCATGAGATAAATTTTCCCATCAACCAAACCAAATTCATACTTCGTATCAACCAGAATGAGCCCTTGCTTTGCTGCCATTTCCTGGCCGCGTTTATAAAGAGCACGGGTGTATTTTTCAAGCTGAACATAATGCTCTTCAGAAACTAGTCCAGAAGCTATGATCTGCTCGCGTGAAATATCTTCATCGTGACCTACGTCCGCCTTAGTGGTTGGCGTAATGATTGGCTCTGGGAACGGATCGCTTTCGCGCAAACCATCAGGCATTGCTACTCCACATACCATTCTCTTACCCGATTTGTACTCGCGCGCAGCATGTCCACTTAGGTAGCCGCGAATAACCATTTCAACTTTAAATGGCTCACATCGCTTGCCAATTGTAACGTTCGGGTCAGGAACTGCCATTACCCAATTTGGAACGATATCTTCTGTGGCTTTGAGAAAATGTGCGGCAACTTGGTTCAGAACTTGCCCTTTGTAAGGAATACCCTTCGGTAAAACTACATCGAATGCAGAGATACGATCAGAAACGACCATCACAAGGAGTCCATTCTCCAATGTATATACGTCGCGCACTTTCCCTTTGTAGAAGTGCGTTTGACCCGGTAACTTAAAGTTTGTTGCTGTTAGTGCGTTCATCTGTGTTGTTGGCTTTATCATATACTTCAATTAACTTCCTTACGAGCTTGTGACGAATAACATCACGATTATCGAGGTAAACAAATTCTATTCCTTCTGTGTCTTTCAGTAAGCGTGAAGCTTGAAGCAATCCGCTAGGCTGTTGTCGTGGTAGATCAATTTGTGTCACATCTCCCGTGATTACAAATTTAGCAGAAGGACCCATTCGCGTGAGAAACATTTTCAACTGACTTTCCGTTGCGTTTTGTGCTTCATCAAGAATCACAAATGCATTGTCGAGGGTTCTTCCTCGCATGAAGGCCAGGGGCGCAATCTGAATGATGTGATTCTCAACATAGTTCTTCAACTTTTCGCCAGGAATCATTTCATACAGCGCGTCATACAGCGGCTGCAAATACGGATCAAGTTTTTCTTTCAAATCGCCAGGCAGAAATCCGAGATTTTCACCCGCCTCAACCGCAGGACGCGTAAGCACAATTTTTCGTACTTCTCTGTTGCGCAGCGCACGCACAGCCAACGCAACTGCGGTGTATGTTTTTCCCGTTCCTGCTGGACCAATAGCGAATACCATATCGTTCTTCGCGCAAGCGTCAACCATGCGAACTTGTCCGGGCGTTCTTGCTCGAACTACTAACCCATGATTGCCATGTACCAACACATCGTTACCTTCTGTCTCACTACCCGATTCGGTACTTTTCCCTCCAGACATCAAATATTCGATATTCGCCTCCGTGAGCGTACCGTATTTGTTGAAATGTGCAATGAATGAAGTGATCGTGTCTTCAAAACGATTGATCTCGTCTTGATCGCCGATTACGCGAATGGTATCACCACGAGCAATGAGTTTGAGCTTAGGGAAATACTCTCGTAATTTCTCAAGTTTGGTATCATTCACTCCGTAAATAACGATGGGTTCAACGGAATTTATTGTAATTACGGACTCAGCCACGTTTCAGCATCTAATGGTGAACAACTTAAGCTAGGTCGGAGACTTTTGTTGTATCCGAACGCTAATTTTGTGACCAAATTAAGCACCTTTCTGCGATTCGCCAAGGTAAATGACCATGCCAATTGTCACATTGACTACGGACTTCGGATTAAAAGATCACTTTGTGGCTTCGCTCAAAGGTGCGCTCTATGCTGCAATTGAAGGCGTAACAATTTGTGACATCAGTCATCTCGTTTCACCTTTCGATATTCAACAAGCCGCGTTTACGTTAGGTCACAGTTGGCACCGATTTCCAGAAGGCTCAATTCATCTCGTTGGTGTAGGTCCTGCTCCTTCTACGCGCTTTAATCATATTGCATTTCGGATGAAGGGACATTATTTCATTGGAGCAAACAATGGACTGTTCTCGTTGCTCTCCAATGAACGACCGGATGAGATCGTAGAGATTTGTCCCGCTGGCGCTGAACCTACTGCCTTCCCTGCTTTGGATGTTTATGTCCCGTTTACTGCAGGAATAGCTGCCGGTTTGTCGTTAGCTTCCATCGGCACTCCAATTGAAGGCCTCGCTGAACTGATTCGTCCGCGTCATTTCCCAGAAGATGATGTTATTAAAGGGAGTGTAGTTTACATTGATAGTTTCGGGAATCTCATCACCGATATCACTGAAAAAGAATTTGAAAGTGTGGGTCAAAATCGACGATTCGCAATCGAGTTGATTGGCGATGAAATCAATAGCATCTCTCGGCGCTATTCTGATGTAGACGAGGGCGACAAACTAGCCTTATTCAACTCCGAAGGAATTCTGGAAATTGCGATCAATCAGGGAAAGGCCAATCAGCTTTTGAATCTAAGACTCAATGCAGTAATTCGCATTGTATTTAACCAGTAATTTCATGATCAAGCGTATTGTTAAACTCACTTTTCGCCCTGAAGAAACGGCAGCCTTCGAAGCTATATTTGCGGCGAAAAAAGATTTGATCTCGTCTTTTCCAGGGTGCAAACAAGCGCGTCTTTTCAGGGACACGCAAAATCCAAATATATACTTCACTGTTTCGATTTGGAACTCGGAAAATGACCTTGCGAATTACCGTAAGAGTGATCTTTTCAAGAAAACATGGGCTTCCACTAAAGCACTTTTTGCAGAAAAGGCTCAAGCTTGGTCAATCAATGATATTACGCCGGAATAAAAGCATTATCCAATCCAGCCCACTTCTTTCATCGCGAACTTCCGGTCAAAGCCCGTATGATCTTTTAGTACGAGGTATCCATCAGAAGTGACATCTACTATTCTCGCTTCAAAAATAGCAGAGAAATCAGTGAATTTCGACAGAACTCCCGCCTTGAAAAGACGAGAAAAATACTCGTTCTCCAACTTTCTTTCTTTATGACTTCTTAGCTGCATGTATCGCACCTCTACTGCAGCATAAATCATCTTTTGCACAACTTCCAAGTCAAACTGCTTTCCGGTAATGGTCTTCAACGATGTCGCCCCTTCTCCGGCGTCATTAAAGTCTGTTTGATTGACATTCAATCCAATACCAGCAACTGAAAAGGATAATTGGCTTCCAGAGATCACATTCTCGATCAGAATACCGGCAATCTTGCGTTCACCAACATAAATATCATTGGGCCACTTGATCTTCACTTCCTCCTCAGGCAATAGATCATGAAGCACGTCGGTAAGTGCCAAGGAAATTACCCGAGTAAGGTCAAATTGTTGAATAGGATCGAGAAATGTAGGCCGCAAGATAATGCTGCATGTTACATTCTTACCAGGTGCAGACTCCCAAGAATTGCCTCTTTGGCCCTTACCTCGCGTCTGCCAAGATGTTGTTACAACAGCACCTTCCTCCAATGGCATGCCCTTCAAAAGTCCCATGGCGAAATTATTGGTAGAATCTACCTGATCCAGCCGAATTACGCGCTGACCGACAAACAATGTAATTGATTCTCCGCCACTCATTTTTGCTTACCTTTACTTCCGATATAAATTTGACTAAAATTAAGGATTTGTTTGAATGGAATTTCGATCATTCGAATTCCTTCACTATCAAGAATTGAACTCCGGATGCTCCGGAACTGACCCTAATGGCAAAAAAGAAAGTTGTAAAGAAGGCTCCTGTAAAGGCTGCTTCTACCAGTAAAACGGCACCAAAGAAAAAATCTGCACCTGCTAAAAAAGCTGCAGCAAAAAAAACGGTAGTTGCTAAATCCGCACCTAAGAAAAAGACCGCGGCTAAAGTTGTCGCGAAAAAATCTGCGGTGGCGAAAAAACCGACGAAGAAAACAGCTCCTGCTAAATCAGTACCAGTGAAAACAGCAGTCAAACAAAAAGCAAAACCAGCTGTTGTGAAAGATGCGGGGAGATTACTCGCAGAAAGCGTTATTGCTGGAATGCTCGAGAAGAAGGCGATTGGCATTACTTGGCTTGATCTCCGCAATATTGAGAATGCGGTTTGCGACTATTTCATTATTTGTGAAGGCGCTTCGAATACACAAGTTGAAGCGATCGCAGATTCTGTGGAAGCAATGGTGAAGAAACAAGTCAGTCAGCGCCCAATGCGTTCTGAAGGAAGAGAAAATGCACTTTGGATCCTCATTGATTATTTTGATGTGGTGGTTCATGTCTTCGAACATGATACACGTCAATTCTACAACCTTGAGTCGCTTTGGGCTGATGCTGAGGAGATTCCGGTAAAACAGTAACCGTTTTTGCTAACTAAATCAAACGGTACAATATTCCACCAACCTTAACGACTATCCTGTAACATAGATATGAGCGAGATGAATAACCAAGAACAGGACCAGGAAAAGCGGCTCCGCGATAGAATGTCACGTAAGCCGCAATTGCCAAAATCACCATCCGGATTTTTCTGGGTGTATATAATTCTAGTTGTGGGACTTATCGGGTTTTTCGTTCCCGGTATGATGAACGAAGTTCCAACGATTACTGCGAAAGATTTTAACGCGCTTGTGAAACACAAAGTGGTTAAACGCATGATCCGCGTTACGAACGAGAACAATCGCATGGAGATTGTTCTGAAAAATGATGCTGCATCGCTGAAAGATTCGGCTTTGACAGCACTCGTTGCTAAATTCAAAGACAAAGGTTGGCGTGGACCTGTACCGGCAGATGTTGCACATTTGCAATTGGAAAGTTCATGGACAGAAGAGTTCGCTAAAGATTTGCACCAAGCTCAATTAGATGCAGGCTATAGTCAGGATGAACTCATTCCAATGAAAGAGGAAAAACATACTTCTTTCTCTGATAATTTGAGTTGGATTATTCCAATTGTACTCATGGTACTCTTGTGGGTTTTCCTTATGCGCAGAATGGGCGGTGGTGGCGGAAGTCAAATTTTCAATATTGGCAAATCGAAGGCTCAACTCTTCGACAAAGACACGATGGTGAACGTTACGTTCAATGACGTTGCTGGTCTTGAGGAAGCGAAAGTTGAAATCAAGGAAATTGTAGACTTCCTCAAGCACCCTAAAAAGTACACTGACCTTGGAGCGAAAATTCCAAAAGGTGCATTGCTGGTAGGTCCTCCGGGAACAGGAAAAACATTGTTAGCGAAAGCAGTTGCTGGCGAAGCGAAAGTACCGTTCTTCTCTCTTTCAGGATCTGATTTCGTTGAGATGTTTGTTGGAGTTGGAGCTTCTCGTGTGCGTGACTTGTTCAAGCAAGCCAAAGAAAAATCACCTTGTATCATTTTCATCGATGAGATTGATGCAATCGGAAGAGCACGCGGAAGAAGCGCTTCTCAAGGTTCAAATGATGAACGTGAAAACACGCTGAACCAACTTCTCACCGAGATGGACGGTTTCGGCACCAACAGCGGTGTAATTATTCTTGCTGCTACGAACCGTGCAGATATTCTTGACCGCGCATTGTTGCGCGCAGGACGCTTTGACCGTCAGATTTACGTTGACCTTCCTGATTTGAATGAACGTCGCGCCATTTTCCAAGTGCATTTGAAACCATTGAAATTGGATACTGCAGTTGACCTCGACTTCCTTGCACGTCAAACTCCAGGATTCTCAGGTGCGGACATTGCGAACATCTGTAACGAAGCCGCTTTGATTGCAGCACGTCACAACGCGAAAGTAGTTGCTCGTCAAGATTTCCTGGATGCAGTTGATCGTATCATCGGCGGACTTGAGAAGAAGAACAAGATTATTTCCAAAGATGAAAAGCTAACTATTGCTTATCACGAAGCCGGACATGCTACAGTTAGTTGGATGTTGCGTTACGCCGCTCCACTGGTGAAAGTAACCATCGTACCTCGTGGTCGTTCATTGGGTGCTGCATGGTACCTTCCTGAAGAGCGTTCATTGACTACAACAGAGCAGTTCTTGGATGAAATGTGCGCAACATTAGGTGGACGTGCAGCAGAAGAAGTCATCTTCGGAAAAGTTTCTACCGGAGCACTCAGTGATCTTGAGCGCGTTACCAAGCAAGCTTATGCTATGGTGATGTACTACGGGTTGAATGATAAGATCGGTAACATCAGCTACTACGATTCTCAAGGAAATGAATTCGCATTCTCTAAACCATACAGTGAGAAGACTGCAGAATTGATTGATCTGGAAGTTCGTCACATGGTAGAGTCAATGTACATCAAGACGAAACAGTTACTGATGGAAAACAAAGACAAGCTATCTGCTTTGGCGAATAAACTCACTGAGAAAGAAGTTATTTTCAAAGAAGATTTGGAAGCTATTTTCGGAAAACGTCCTTGGGATCCTGAAGAGCCGGAAGGTGCAAAGTTGGTGACCGGCAAATCGGAAGCTACTGAAAATACAACGTCAGAAAATACGGTTGCGGAAAACACAGAACTTCCGAAACCACCAATGGACGAGCCGAAGAAAATCAACGATTAGAATGTGATTTGTAGGCAGTGGGCATTAATTATTAGGCAGTCATAAGTAGGCATAGGCAGTTAACACAACTACTAATTACTGCCTATTGACCACTGACTACAGAATAAATAAGCATGGAAGACAGCACCACATCGAAAGAAAAAATTCTCAAGAAAGTTCGCGCTGCACTTATCCATAAATCGCGAATTGAGAATGAAGATGTTGATCTGGAATCTAATCTCTATCAGGTTTCAGACGATCCATTGGAACTGATTTTTGCTCAACAATTTACAGATGCTGGAGGTCAGTTTGTATTCTGTGAAAACGAAGAAGATTTCTGCTACAATATTCATGCGCTGTTAGGTGAAGAAGGATTCGGAACCGTATGGGCAAATGAAAGTGAAATCACAGACCTCCTCCATCAGGCAGGAGTGATTTATATCAAAAGTTCGCTTGAAATCAACTCAGCACAAACCACCATTACCTTGTGTGAGTTCTTGGTAGCCCGTACAGGTACAGTAGTTGTAAGCTCAAAGCAAGTGGCTGGTCGCAAAGCAGGTGTATATCCTGACAATCACATTGTTGTTGCCAAAACATCACAACTAGTCCTTCACCTGCGCGATGCATTGCGCGGAATGAAAACCAAATATGCCGACGGAATGCCATCGCAAATTACATTCATCACGGGTCCAAGTAGATCAGCAGATATTGAAAAAACCTTGGTTCAGGGCGCACACGGAGCAAAAGAAGTATATTTATTCCTGATAGACGATATCATTCTCACACAAGAATAAACACTGCTCCTATGTTTCGACTACTACTATTCCTTTTACCTTCTCTCGTTTTCGCGCAACAAGACTCCACAAAACATATCAAAGTTGTTTCTGTCAGTGTTTGGGCAGGTGGAGATATCTCCCGTGGCGGATTTGAAGACCGCACCCTTTTCCAGAAAGCAGCTCCATCTTCTTCTTTGGCATTTGCGAACGTTTCAGGATATGGAAACTCCGGCGGAGATTTCTATTATGGAAACACCTATACTAATACAATCGGAGGAATTTCAGTTTCGTTGAAACTATTAAAATGTAAGTCCTCTGAGTTTCGAATTGGTTTGGAACATTCACGATATACCATTTCAAACCAATCATACAGCAAAGAAGAATCCTCCACTCTTTACACAACAACCCTGCCTGGTGCCGGCATCCTCACCAGTGATTCCATTTTCAATAGCGGATATTCGTATGAATGGATGACCGACGCACTTGATCTGCAGCTGCAGTGGACCGTGCGTTCAAATCCCGGCAGGATATTCAGTGTGTACGCAGGAGGGGGCGTTTTCTTTGGTTTAGGATACAATGGAACTATCAGAAACACATTCGTTGAATCTTCAATCATTCAACATACAAGTGAAGGACCGGCATATGTTTACTACTCTACCGACTATACACTTCACACCGAGATTCATGAAGAATTCAAAGCTCCCGGAGTTTTCAATTTCGGAGCCACAGTACCGGTAGGATTCAATATCCGACTCGGAAGAAAAAATCCGTTCCTCTCTCACTTGGTCTATTTTAATGAATATCGCGGAGCACTGCATTTTATTAAACCTTCAGGTGTAGACATGATGATCAGAACATCTTCAGGAATGTTTGCTGGAATACGTTGGTACATTGCACCGCCGAAAGGACATTGGAAAAAAGGAAATCCGCAAGACGGACAAAAGAACCAATCTCATCATGAGTAACCTTAGGCAGCGTTTAATTACCGGAACAATTTTCGTTATTGTTTTGGTGAGCTGTATCTGGTACAGTGCCTGGAGTATGGCGCTGCTTTTCCTTGTCATCACGGTATTAGGATTGTGGGAGTTTTACAAACTCGCTGAAAAAGCCCAGGCACAACCTCTTCGTTTATACGGAACTGCCTTAGGTTCACTTTTCATTGTCGCTGCGTTTTTGAATAAAGCAGGAATGCACGTATTCACCATTCCCACAAAACTCCTTCTCATTCCTGTCTTCCTGCTTTTCTTTCTCGAATTGTTTCGTAAAAAAAGCAACCCTTTCGCGAATATCGGATGGACCATTCTCGGCCTGATCTATATTGCGCTACCAATGGCCATGCTGGTGAATACGTTTACACCGCAGTGGATGTTCACAGAAGTAACATCAGCCAACATTTCCGCGACTATTTATTCACCGGCACCTGTATTAGCATTCTTCGTTATGATTTGGGTAAGTGATTCTATGGCGTATGTTTTCGGCAGATTACTCGGAAAACATAAACTTTGGGAACGCATTTCACCGAAGAAAACCTGGGAAGGATTTATCGGAGGATTGTTGTGCTGCGTGGCTACAGGCTGGGCATATGGCCACTTTGTATTTCCACAAGGACATTGGTTTAAAGCTGAAATCATTTGGATGATGATCGCATTGGTAATTTCTATTACAGGTATGCTCGGAGATCTTGTAGAATCACTACTGAAGCGAAGTATCGATGTAAAAGATTCCGGAACAATTCTTCCCGGTCACGGAGGGATTCTCGATCGTTTTGATGCGCTGTTTCTGGCCGTTCCATTCGGACTTATGGTCTACTGGCTGAGCGGCGCATCACAGTGAACTCCTCTTCCCTAGCCTTTTGACAAGCGTATTCCATGCAAGATCTTTTTTATGATCAAGCCAACGACATGGATAAGCCCTGAATTCATCCTTCATTTCTGGTGTGAAAGGTCTCATCAACCCGAAAAAAGCTTAATTTTGACACCCAAATTCTAATGTGAACTAAACATTACACTATGGCAACCACAACTACAAAGACTGAACCTGCTGCTGCTCACGCAAGTATGTTTGACGCGGTATTGGCTCGTCTTGATAAAGCAGCTGAACTTTTCGGACTTTCTCCTGAAGTAGCTGAAATCCTTCGTCACACCAAGAAAGAAGTCGCTGTAAATCTTCCTGTAAAAATGGATGATGGTTCAGTAAAAGTGTTTGAAGGATACAGAACTGTTCACTCTACGCACCTCGGTCCGTCTAAAGGCGGTATTCGTTATGCAATGGACGTGAACGCCGATGAAGTGCGTGCACTAGCTGCATGGATGACAGTAAAGTGTGCAATCGCTAACCTTCCTTACGGTGGTGGTAAAGGCGGTATCAAATGCGATCCCCGTACAATGTCTGTTGGTGAGTTGGAAAGACTCACTCGTGCATATACTCGTGCAATGGCCGATATTTTCGGTGTAAACAAAGACATTCCTGCTCCAGACATGGGAACAGGAAAGCGTGAGATGGCTTGGTTGCTCGATGAGTTCAACCGCATTCACGGAGAAGATCTGCCGGGTGTTGTTACCGGAAAACCAATCACACTTGGCGGTTCTAAAGGGCGCGAAGCGGCTACTGGTCGTGGTGTAATGGTTGCTTCTTTGGCTGCAATGAAGAAGATGGGCATCAACCACAAAACGGCTACTGCAGCAGTTCAAGGTTTCGGTAACGTAGGTTCTCACGCAGCACGTTTGCTCGCTTCTAAAAACATTAAGATTGTTGCAATCTCCGACCACACTGCAGCCTTCCACAATGAAAAAGGAATTGACGTTGAAGCGGCTTTGCGTTATGTGGCTGCAAACGGAAATATGTTGAAAGGATTTAAAGACGCGGAAGAAATTCCAAGTTCTGAAATCATCAGTGCTAACGTTGACCTCCTTGTTCCAGCAGCTATTCAAGGTGTAATTACTTCTGCAAATGCAGGAAGTATCAAAGCTAAATTAATTGTTGAAGGAGCTAACGGTCCAACCGAAGCAGATGCAGATCAGATCCTCAATGATAAAGGTGTTATCGTAGTTCCTGATGTATTGGCAAACGGCGGTGGTGTAACCGTTTCTTATTTCGAGTGGGTTCAGAACCGTATGGGTCACTACTGGTCAGAAGATGAAGTAAACGCTAAACACGATGCTTCAATGGCTCAAGCGTTCGAGAACGTTTGGTACAATGCACAGCAATACAAAACAAGCATGCGTATCGGAGCTTATATCACAGCGCTTAAGCGTTTGGACAAAGCAGTTCGTTACAAAGGCAATTATTAATTGCTGAATTTCATAACTTAAAGGTCTCCAAACGGAGACCTTTTTTTGTTTACATATGAAGCACATTCACCTTCTACTTTTTTCACTGGCTTTCCTTATCCTTTCCTGCAGTGATAAGCCTATCCCCCATTTCTCATTGGTCATTGAAAATGTTTCGGGTGATACGACTACTACGTACACGCTGACTGATACTTCACTGCTCATTCAACAGCAGTACGCGCTTAACGGCTCTGCATCAACAGTTGATTTCGCCACAATTGCAAAGGGTAATAGCGACACCCTCACGCAGATTGCACGAATGAAAGTTCGATCTTACAGTTGCAGTCAACAGCACGCACTCATAGCCACGAATATTACCTTCACCAACGACAGCGGAACTGTACATATTACTCCAAACATAAATCACCCGAAAGAATTAGATGCCGCCGTTCGCATATTCAATACATATGCACCTAAGAACTTACAATTGGAGTTTATCGATATGCAAGAAGCCATTGAACCTGATGGGCAAATGCGTCTTTAATAATGGCGCTTGTACATACGAAATTGATAATGGAGAAATATTCTAGACAAGGAGGATAAACCTTGGTATCTATCCCAAAAAATCCATGCACGGTCGATGGATATGCCATTAGCAAATACAACATCATGCCGATCAAGGATGGACATCACTTTCTTCCAGTAAGGGCTGAAATTCGCAAAAAGATCTGGAAGGAAGCCGGGAACATTATAGAAGTAATTCTATACGAAGACCGAAGTACAGTAGTTACGCCGGATGAATTACAAACTTGTTTGGGTGATGAACCTACAGCATTGAAATTCTTCGAATCGCTTTCGGAAAGCAAACGAAAATATTACATCGAATGGATTTATTCTGCCAAAAAAGAAGAAACGAAGGTGAATCGAATTGCTAAAACAATGGAACTATTGTTAAAAGGGCGAAAACTTTACGATCCGCCTGAATAACACTTCTCACCTGTCTCGCCACTCTTATTATCTTTGCCAAAACTTTTTGAAAATGAAATTTCACCGCGAAGGTCGTTTTACAATTACAATGTGTATCATTTTTGTGTTGGTGGTTAACATCGGCATGTGGTTGATCAATCCATCATTCGGGATCTGGAATGCATTTGCATTGCTGGTTACGCTTGTTTTACTCTATATCATTCTCCAATTTTTCAGAAATCCTCCACGCATTGCAGTCCCCAATTCTGAAACAATTGTATCACCAGCCGATGGTAAAGTTGTAGTGATTGAAGAAGTTGAAGAACCGGAATATTTCAAAGGAAAACGCATTCAAGTTTCTGTTTTCATGTCGCCCTTCAATGTACATGCCAATCGTTATCCGATTGCAGGAACAGTTGAATATGTGAAATATCATCCCGGACTTTTCCTTGTGGCGTGGCATCCAAAATCATCTACAGACAACGAGCGCACTACTGTTGTAGTGAAAGATGACAAAGGTCGTGAAGTATTGTTCCGCCAGATTGCAGGAGCGCTTGCAAAACGTATTGTACATTATTCGAAAGTTGGCGACAAAGCAAAACAAGGTGGTGAAATGGGTTTTATCAAATTCGGTTCACGCGTTGACATTTACCTACCATTAGGAACTAAAATCAATGTAGAACGCGAACAAGTTGTACGTGGCGCTGAAACGGTGCTGGCTACTTTTCAGTAAGTCAACAGCTCTTCAGGAGCATGAGAATCGGCAACGTTTTTCTAACTCAGACGTCAAAGAGAAAAACCATACGCCATGAAGAAAGTTATTTTCATTCTTTTCGCATTCTCATCGTGCGCAATGTTTGCTCAGGAATCACATCCCGAAGAACCTTCAAAGCTCCGCGTGGGAATCAGCATGGCCGGCACGGGTTGCTACCGCACCTTGTATGCCGACGATACAGTTGGAATTGGCTGGGTATATGATTTTACAAAGAAGAATGAAATTGCAGGCATTGGATACAATGTCGGATTGACCGCCTCCTATACATTGAGCGAACATCTGAATGTGGATGCAGGAATAAAATACACGATGCATCGATACAGAAGCGTCGATATGACATTCACAGATGTAAACGGTCAAAAAATAGGTGATGGATATGTAGCCTTTTTGAATCGTTTTGTCAGTATGCCCATTGGACTGCACTACATAACCTCTACTGGAAAGGTGCGTTTTCTTGCAGGAGCTTCAGTAATTCCGGAATATTTAATCGGCGTATGGAGTCGCGGAAATTACAATCTTCCGGATTCGTATGACTTTGTAGATACCTATTCGAAAGACAGCTTTACGAATTACAACAGTTTTGTCGTTTCAGCATCTGCCGAAGCCGGATTTTCATTGACAACTGGGAAGATTACTACTGAAGTGCTACCGAATTATAAAATTTGTTTAATGAAACAGGCAAATGACACGCCGATCAACAGACGACTATGGTCGGCAGGACTTGAAGTCAGAGTGCTCTACTCTTTCTGATTTGCATAAGTCTGTTAAAAGAGCACATGATTTTTTGATTACGGATCAATGTTTGCTACCTTAGCACTAAGAACATTATTAAACACAAAGATAGATCATGAAAAAATTATTTGTTGCTCTCGCATTCCTTGGAATGATTGGTAGTGTTTCTGCTGTAACTGTATCAGTTGCAACCGGAACCAATGTTGTTGCTGTTAACGGCGACAAGGACAAAGGAAAAGGAAAGAAAAAGAAGAAGAAAGACTGTTGCGCAAACGATTCTGCTAAAAAAGCAGGTTGCTGCAAAGAAGGTGAAAAGAAAAAATGTTCCGGAGATTCCAAATAGTATTCCGGTAGTTGATTTTTGGTTGATCCCGCTCTATATTCAGGGCGGGATTCTTTTTTATGTTCAAATTAAGTCGAATTCGCCCGTTTTTACATTTGAAACGAGTCAGTATTTGAATTATTTTTACCCTGCATATTGGTTACCACCACAAACACAAAACGATGAAACAAACATTTACCCGAATTTTAACAATTAGTGCTCTTCTAATGAGCGGAATGCTGTTCGGTCAGCTAACGCCGGAAGTACTCTATTATAAATTTGATGGAACAGGTACAACAGTTCCGAACCTTTCGAGCGCTCCTCCTGTAGGAACAGCAACCGCGAATATTATGGGCGGAATTACACAGGGTGGTTCTGCAATTTGCCAAGGAACACTAATCGGTAGTGGAGTTGCTTCAAGTACAGATTACCTGAACACCGGTTGGGCGCCAAACCTCGGAACCGGATCATGGACAATATCCATGCGTACTGAAAACATTACCGCTAGCGCTACACTGTTCTACATTTTTGGAGATGCAAACACTGCTTCAATGCGTTGCTTCACCAACGGCGTAGCGGGTGCAAACAACTGGATTTTGCGCGGCGCAGGAATGACCGACGTATATGTTAACGGAGGCGCAACAGTTGCACCACACATGACCACGTTCGTATATGATGCGTCACTAAATAATATCAAAGGATATTTGGATGGTGTGCTTGTTACAACCGTTGCACAAACTGCTCCTAACCTGACGGGAACCGGTCCCTTCAAAGTAATGGGTTACGCCTCCGCCGTAGGAGCACCAGTCAATGGACACCTTGATGAGTTTCGTGTATACAGCCATGCTTTGTCCGCGGCAGACGTAGCACAACTTTATAATCCTTTCTCTGTTTCCGGTTTTGCCGGATCTGATGCCACCTTCTGTAATGGAGATTCAGCGCAACTGTCATTCTCTTGGCCGTATACGACAACTGCATGGTCAACCGGATCTACAACGAACGCTACATGGGCGAGTGTGACTGGAAATGTCATTGTGAACGTTTCAGGAACCTGTGGTACCGGAGCTGATACTGTACAAGTTACTGCATTGGCACCAACCACATCAACTATGGCCATTTCCACTTGTAGCGGAACTTACACTGCACCAAGCGGTGCGGTTTATACGGTTTCCGGCAACTATTTGGATACGATTCCTAATTCCATCGGGTGCGATAGTGTAATCACAATCGTTGCAACAATAGGAAACTCAACAGTTGCATCTATCGGACCTGTTTCCTGCGGTCCTTATACAGCACCTAGTGGCGCAGTGTTCGCGATATCCGGATTGTACTATGATACGATTCCGAATTCTTCGGGATGCGATAGTTTGATTATGATTAACCTTGTTGTGCTTTCTCCATCTACTGCATCCATCACTGCAAGTGCTTGTGATATGTACATTTCACCAAGCGGAGCAATGTATATGACCGGAGGTACGTACCTCGACACAATTCCGAATGCGGCGGGTTGCGACAGTATTATCACAATTCAATTATCGATCGCGAACTCAACAAGTGCAAGCATGAATGTCTCTGCATGCGGAAGTTATACTGCTCCAAGCGGAGCTGTTTACACGTCGAGCGGAACAATTCAGGATACGATTGCAAACGTTGCAGGATGTGATAGTGTAATGACCATTCAAGTGACCATCAATACTCCGACAAATTCGGTGATCAACACCAGTGTATGCGACAGTTATACAGCACCAAGCGGAGCAGTGTACAATACAAGTGGTTCTTATAACGACACGATTACGAATGTTGCAGGTTGCGACAGTATCATTCAAATCAACCTTGTGGTGAATTACACCTCAACAAATACAATGAGTGCATTCAGCTGCGGACCATATACTGCGCCAAGCGGAGCCGTGTATACTTCAACAGGCACATATACTGATGTTATTCCTAACGTATCAGGTTGCGATAGTATCATCGTTATTGCATTGAACGTAACAACAGTAAGTGCAGGTGCCACCGTTAATGGCGCAGTATGTACGGCAACAGGTACCACTGCAGGTGCCACTTTCCAATGGATTGATTGTGCTACAATGTCACCTATTGCCAATGCAAACAGCATCAACTACACTGCAACAGCAAACGGTTCATATGCAGTTATCACGACTATAGGGAATTGCTCCGACACATCAACTTGTGTTTCAGTAACAGGAATCGGAATTGACGAAAATAATTTCAGTTCTGTAATCAGTTTGTATCCAAACCCTTCAACGGGCAACTTCAACATTGATCTTGGCGCTTCATATGCTGATGTAAATGTTGTGATCACTGACCTTGCAGGACGTGTAGTTCTTGCTCAAACTGCAAACAATACGAATTTGATTCCAGTACAACTTTCTGCTCCTGCAGGAGTTTATCTGATCAACATTGTTTCTGGAGAGAACCACGCTACACTTAAAGTGATCAAAGAATAATTGACAATAAATTGAAGGTCCCGTCTCATATATTAATTTGAGGCGGGACTTTTTTGTAATCACGATTGTGATACATTGCAGTGAAAGATACTATCGATTAGTACAATCTGTAAGCGGTAATAGAACATAAATAATTCAAAGTAAGATGACAGAAGAGGAATTAGAATCACTGCGTTATCCAATTGGAAGATTTGTTACACCTGAAAACATTACTTCAGAAATGCTGGAAGAGTATAAACATGTACTCGCCAACTTTCCACAGAAGTTGAAATCAGAAGTAGTGAATCTGAATGATGCACAATTAGACACTCCCTACCGTGTCGATGGATGGACTGTAAGGCAAGTTGTCCATCACTGTGCAGATAGTCATATGAATGCTTTCATTCGATTTAAGCTCGCATTGACTGAAGATGCACCGATTATCAAACCATATCCAGAGGAAAAATTTGCAGAACTGGCCGATTCTAAGCACAATGAAATATCATCCAGTGTAAGTATTCTATTCGGGGTACATGAACGATTATCAATTCTGTTGTCGAGTCTAACACAGGATGATTTTTTCAGAGAATATGTTCATCCACAATATGGCAAAAGATTCCGTCTTGACGTTGCAGTAGCTCTTTACGCGTGGCATTGTAATCATCACTTGTCACACATTACACAACTTAAAAAGCGGAATCAATGGACCTCCTAAATGTGAAAGGAGCAGCATCAACGAACACCGCTAAAAAATAGCGCCAAAGTCATGCAGAAATAAGTGCAATGAACGTTCTGCCGGTCGTAGTATAACGTCCTGAATTCAATTTTACACGTGGAGGATATGATGAATTTCATCCAACCTCTGCACTTCGTGCGTTACGATTTCATCGTGCGATCCTCCTTCAGGGTTGAGGAATATCTGATGCCATCCGGCTTCTCGCGCACCCACAATATCCACAGCAAGATCATCTCCAATCATAATCGATTCTTCCTTCTTCCCTCCTGCCAATTTCAATGAATGACTAAAAATACGCGCATCAGGTTTGGAATGCCCGCAGCCTTCGGAAGTAACAACTACATCGAAATAAGCATCTAGTCCGCTGTTCTTCATTTTGAAAGCTTGCACTTCCGGAAAGCCGTTTGTGATAATGTGCATGCGGAATTTTCCGGCCATTGCATCAAGTAACTCTTTTGTTCCGGGAATGAGATTTGTTTTTTTAGGCGCTTCAGAAATATATTCGTGATCAAATGTATCGGCTAACTTCTTATCGTGAACGCCAAAGTGAGCTAGTGTTTGCTTGAAACGTAAAGCGCGCAATGTAGCCTTATCTATGATCCGACGTCTGTAACGATCCCACAACATATCATTGTAATCGTTGTAATGCTGCACAAACTCTGTGACTGTAGGAACGCCTCTTGCATTCAAGGAATACTTGTGATATAATTCAGCGAGCGTTTCTCTTGCGTTACGCTCCATGTCCCACAATGTGCGATCAAGATCAAAAAATATATGCTTATACTCAACCATGTTGTAGTACTGGAGGCATGTATTGGGAGAGTGCAATCAGTTGCGCAATATAATTCAGCAACAGCGACCATAACACCAATGAAATCATTAGGTACAGCAGAACAGGTTTTCTTTTTCTGTAAAATGTTACGGCTACTAATGTCCCGATAGGAATAGAAATGAGACATGGCGTAACGAACGCAATACCTGCCAAACCGAATTTCTTTTTGATCTTGATGATTCGTTTGTTGCCGCGCGTAAAAATTCGCTTGTTCTCTCCTTCGAAATCAGAAATTGGTCGGCGCGTAAAAAATGACTTTACTCTTGCTACGTTGTGTCCCCACCATGCGGCAATAAGGGCACCAGCAAAATAAAAAACGAAGATTCCTATAATTCCCCCAGCAGTGGTAACCAGAAACGATTCCCCGAAAGCCATTCCCTGACGTTCAGCTTCAAACGGAGCGAAAAGAAATTTTACACTGGAGATCAGAGCTACCTCTGCAATCTTTAACCAATGTGTCACCTCTTCCGTGTTGAGCATAGCGTGATTATCCTAACTTTTCTCCGAACGCTAAATCTCCTGCATCTCCAAGACCTGGAACAATATATGATTGGGCAGTAAGCTCTTCGTCAATACCGCAACACCAAATCGTTGTGTTGTCAGGCATATTCTTTCTTACATATTCAACACCCAATGTACTCGCCACTACGGCAACAATGTGAATGTGTTTCGGTTTTCCCTTGCGCAACATTGCCTGATACGCCAAAACCATTGATGTACCGGTAGCAAGCATCGGATCGCACAGAATCAATTCCTTCCCTTCAATAGAAGGACTCGCTAAATAATCAACATGAACTTCGAATGTTCCGTCTTTATGGTGCTGACGGTAAGCAGAAATAAATGCATTTTCAGCTTTGTCGAGCGTATGGAGAATACCGTAATGCAGAGGCATTCCAGCGCGCAGAATAGTAGCAACAAC
>Ga0114980_10000458_pt1 | contig 29741 bp, 33 predicted proteins | sample S_140806_EF_Meta_FD_87018 | JGI IMG/M metagenome (GOLD analysis project Ga0114980, IMG submission 87018) | Freshwater microbial communities from Lake Simoncouche, Canada to study carbon cycling - S_140806_EF_MetaG | ecosystem: Environmental > Aquatic > Freshwater > Lake | place: Lake...
GCCAGCTTGATCCAGCGATTGTCACCTGAGAGTTGTCCGCCAAATGGCAGGAAGAAATCCTTGAACGAGAGCTGATCACGATGCTCACGCCGATACATGTGGAAAACCCTGGGCGGCTTTTGGGCAAATTTGCGCCCGTTTGGCAACATTCTACCGTCTAAAACTGCCCAAGTCCACTGCGGCACAGTCGGTCTGTCCTTTTTCAGGAAGCCCTACGGAAGGCCCGCACCACCAATCGCCGTGAATACCCCAGCGTCAGCACCGCCAGGTGCACCCGCACCCGCTCGCCGCGAATGCTCACCAGGCACTGGCCAAAGTCAGCCTGCAGCTGCCGGCCCGGCGGGGTCTCAAAACGCACCGTCGCCAGGGCCGCGTTGCGCAGCTCTCGCCGCCACGGCTCCACAGCACGCTCCACCGTGCGCAGGCTCACCTCGATTCCCTTCTCGCTGGCCAGCTCCTGCCGCACCACATCGGCATTGCCGCGGTGGGCCAGAAACCGCTGCCGCAGCCACTCGCGTTGGCCATCGAGAACCGTGTTGCGGCACGGCTTGCCGTAGGGCTGCCAGCCGCCCTGCCGCAGGAACTTGCGAACCGTCTCAGGGGAGCAGCCCAGTTCCCTGGCAATCCGCCTCCGGCCCCAGCCTGCTGCTGAGAGCCGCTGCATCGCCTCCACGTCCTGAGGGGTCTGCACCGCCATCTCCAAAGCCATTAGCTCCTGAGATGGCACCCCTCCGCTCCCCTTGTCGCCTTGCCTGGCTTGTTCCACGGGGTGGATCAGTTTTCGTGTCGCCTCCGGACCAGTTTTCGCTGTCGCCTGATAAGGGCGGCCGAGGGTTTGGTTGAAGCCGATCCGGCGGCGCCACTCCAGAAAAATGTCTCTGTTTGCGCTGCTGTTGTTGTAGGCTAAAGGATTGGAAATCCCCCGTTGGCAGCAACCTTGGCCACGGTCTTCACAATCGATGCAACGGAGTTGATCACATTGGCAACACCCTCAATGAATTTTCTTGTCTCATCCAGTTGATTGGCAGCAGCCTCCAGTTGATTGGTTGCTTGAATCAGCTTGCTGCCCGGGCTGCCAGGTTCAAGAGTTAGGGAATTAAATTGTGTACTCAATAGGGTGCTTTGAAGGCGATTTCGTTCATTTTCGAGTTCATTTAGTGCCTGATTGATGTCGCTGTATTGACTCTCAGTGATTTTTTCGGATTGAAAATTTTCGCCTGCTTTTTCGCGTGTTGTATTAAGCAGGGTTTTCAAGTCATCCACCTGTTTTTGCAGGTCGTCTCTTTTGATTGTGCTCATGATTTTCTGGAAGTTTAGAGTGATTTGATTGAATATTTGTAAATCATTATCTTGAACTTGTGAAGCCTATTGGTGTGGTACGCTAGCGGTCATCTTTGTTTTCAGCATAGGGGCAATATTGCGCTGATAGGCTCCAAGAATTTGTGCAATCTTCATCTTTTGAGTTGGAGTCAGCCTTGCGATATCGACATTCTTGCTGTTTAGTTGAGCGCTATTTGCTTTGTCTTGGCTTTTCTGTGGGGTTAGATAGACTTGGCACTCTGCTTCCGTCGGCAATTTAATTGATTGGCGGAAGACATTGGCGATTTTTGTATTGGTGTCCGCTGTTGCCGTGATCACATTCAAGTAGGACTTAGCTGCCAAACGATTTTGAATGGCGGGCAATAGTGCATCATAAGAACTTTTATCGAGGGCTTCCAGAGCGGTTGCTTTCTCTGGACTACTAGGCTGTTTTGAGAGTATTCTGGCGTAATAGTTATAGTATGCACGAATCATTGATTCTTCTTGATCAAGAATGCCGTTAATGTATCCTTTTTCATAGGTTTCTCGAAGGCCTTTTGCGTAGGTCTGAAGGCTCGGATCAATGCAAATCATGGCCTTAGATATCTGGACGCCTCGATAATGATTTGTCGCCAAGGTCAGAACAAAGTTGGCGATCTTGATTCCCGTGTTAATAGCCTCTGGTTGTAATTCTAAGGATGTATTGCCAACCGGAACCTTGAAGTTTTTCAATGACGTTGAAACTTGTTCAAGTTGATTGCTAAAGTCAACTTGTTTGTTGCTTGCTAGGGAGGCGATAGCGACCACGTAGTTAGTTATCACTGCATTTGCATTGGCGGCATTCCCTGCGGCGGGACGGTTATAGATTTCGCAATCATTAAGGGCAATGAATCTAGTTTCATCAGCTTTCTTGATGCCATCGCTAGTTGGATAGACTTGATAAAAGCGCGCTTTTCGTATGCAAGAAGTATAGATATCTTTGGCGAGCATATCGCTCTTTTCCTTAAAATCGCCTGCTGTGGAACCAAAGAGTTGGGCTTGTTTGATGCCCTCGCTCGCCGTGGAGCAGCCACCGAGTAGCATTAACCCAAACAGGGAGTGTATGGCAAGGTATTTTTTGAGCCTTCCACGGACCAGGAATGGTTTTTTGATAGTGGACTTGGGAGTCCCCGGTTCTTCTCCGCCTTTTCCTTGGGTGAATGTCAGCTGGATCATGATGATGCTCTGATAAAATTTTAGTTGTAATACTTTTGTTTGTATTTAAAGGTCAATAGAAGGCTGGTCATTGTGATTTCGTTCTTGCCTCATGGCCTCATATTCACGGGTTCGTAAATTGTGTCAAGCGACAATTCAGTGCCAGATCTGGTCACTTAATGGCGTTGGAGCTTCATGGAGCTTCGCCGGTTCTCAATGTTGATGAGGGCAAGATTATTTTGTCTTTGCCATGCTGGTAGATCAGGCAGGGGACGGAGCCAGGCTCAGGCTTGCCTAGGGTGCTGATCTCGATCAATCAGCGCCATCTGCTGCTTCAATCAGTGATCGGCTTCTTGGCCTGGGATCTGACCTGCTTCATGGCTCACCTAGACGATACTTACAGCCTTGGCTAAATTTTTAGCAACGACTGTATTGTATTGTTTGATATAGTAATCTTGTCGTGTTTGTCCGTCCGGGTAGGTGGTCGCCAGGATTTCATTGATCATTTCTGATTGGCCAACCTTCAGAGAGTCAAGATACAGGCTGCGATAGTATGTCACTTTCGTGTCATTGCAGCTTACTCCAGATTTGATGATCCTGTTCCACATGCTTCCAACTTCGATCCCGCCTTCGAGCTCCAGAGCCACCATGGCACGCGCATACTCTTTAGGCTCCATGCTCGTTTTCTTCAGGTCTTGGTATTGATCCTCCCTCAGGGCATTCTGCAGTTCAAATAACATATATGTGACGGCTCTTTCTTTGGGCTTGTTATTGCGGTCTGTTTTGTCGGAATAAATCACGGTTCCAACGGTGTACCAGCCGTCAAGGTCCTGTCCTTTGCCGCCGTATGATGGGGGATGCTTTGGGATGGACAAGCTTTGCTCGAATAGTGCTTTGGCGGTTGGCAGGCCATTGATGAAGGCGGCAACGCCAGGACAATCGATCTCTACAGCATTCAGGAACTCTATTGTTGATGTTGGTGCCATGGGATTTGTGAGGTTGCTGTGGTGTCACGCAGACAAGTTAGGCTTTCAATCTTTCGCCCTTCGTTTGTAAATTTGTGATGGGCCCTTGACGTCGTCGAGCTTTTTTACCCTTAGGGTCTCAATTTTAAACGCTCTCGACGTCAGGGGCATCCCAAGGCGTCTTAGTTGGAAACTTCGATATTGAACTTCAGTGCTGCTTGCCTGGCAAAAGCCAGCTGGCGCCTGTGGGTGAGTTCGCCAACGGCATCATTGTGCCACTTGTCGTAGCCTTCCTTTGAAGTTTCCCAAAATGAGGATACGTTTTCAATGCTTACGTCGTACCAAGTTTGTTCTTGGGGATTCCCTGGTCCGGGAAGGACTTCTCCCCCTTTTCCCTGAATATACTTGTCGGCAATTTCGATGTAGTTGAAGGTCATGGCCGAGGCCTCGTTTTGGGACATGCCTAGGTTGTCGATCCGTCCTCGCAAAGGCCGTGATCCAAGTCACAGGTTTCTGGGATCTTGCTCACACGTCCTGCGGACGCGCTTGATGCCCGCTCAGATGTCGCGATCGTTGCCTCGAGATCGCACTCCATCACGAGGCGAAGGCGGAAGAATCGTCCAGGCCGCCGTCTCGCATTATGTCGGCACAGACGGTTGGTCCAGGGCCGCCACCGTTGTGGCCGATTCGGCGTGTCTTGATGGCTCGGCCCCCGATTTCGATCTCACCGTTCACGCCCTGGTGGTTGCCAACGGCCCCCGATCCTGCCCTTGGCCCTGCATCCGGCAAACTGGGGGCCCTCCGCCCGATGGCCCAGCCCGTGTCCTGCCGCCGTCTGTCGACCTCCCGCTCATCGTTTGCCCTGTCGTTCCTGGCCGGGGGTCTGGTGCTGGCGGGCCTGGCGGCCCCCCGGCCCGCTGCCGCCATCGAAACCGTGGAGCTGCGGCTGTTTGACCTCTCCTTCACCGTGAAGGTGGCGGAACTGGCCAACCCCGATGCTCTGTTCAGCGGCAAGAGCGATCTGGCCGACCTGGATCGCGCCGTCCATGGCGCCCTTGGCAAGCGCATCGGCGAACTGTTCCTCACCCCCCTGCCTGTCCAAACCAACTCCATGGTGCGGCAGTCGATCGGCACGCCACTGGTGGAGCAGATGCTGTTAACGGCCTCCTCCCTCACCAGCGTGGACGGCAAGCCGCCCCGTCTCATCACCGGTGATCCCACTTTGGAGCAGGCCCTGCGACGGGCCGCCGAAAAGAACAACCTCACCCTGCTCGGGCTGATGCAGGCCCTGCCGGGCCGCACCGCTTCCATTGATCTCGAGCGCGGTATCAACGGTCTGCGCCGGGTTCAGAACCAGCAGCGCCATGGCCTGGAGATCGTCAGCAGCCGGCCCGCCGTGGCCAGTTCCGCCGCTCTCTCCCAACCCGGCACCTTCCCCACCCAGCGCCAGGAGGTCGGTCTGGCCGTGCCCCATCGCCCCAAACCCCTGACGCTGGTGGTGATTCGTCCGGTCCAGGGCGGTAACGGCCATCTGGTGGTGATCTCCCACGGCCTCTGGGATGGGCCGGAGAGCTTCGAGGGTTGGGCCCAGCACCTCGCCAGCCATGGCTACACGGTGGTGCTGCCCGTCCATCCCGGCAGCGACAGCACCCAACAGCGGGCGATGCTTTCCGGGGAGGTCCCACCGCCGGGGCCGGCGGAACTGCGCCTGCGTCCCCTTGACGTCACCGCGGTCTTGAACGGCATCGCCGCCGGCTCCGTGCCGGGCCTGGGCTCGGTGGCCACCGATCGGGTGGTGGTGGCTGGCCATTCCTGGGGCGCCACCACGGCCCTGCAGCTGGCCGGTGCTCGCCCCAGCTCCGGCCGCCTGATGCAGCGCTGCACCAACGTCAATGATCCCGACCGCAACCTCAGCTGGGTGCTGCAGTGCAGTTTTCTGGACAGTGCCGATCAAGCGGCCCTGAGCGATCCCCGCGTGATTGCGGTGGCTGCCGTGAGTCCGCCGCTGAACCTGCTCTTTGATTTAGGTTCCGCCGATGGCATGCAGGCGCGGGCGCTGTTGGTCACCGGCAGTCGGGATTGGGTGGTGACCTCCGGTCCGGAGGCGATCGACCGCTTCGGCCCCGTTTCTCTCCTGGGCCACAAGCTGGTGGTGGCAAAGGGCGGCGACCATTTCAACCTGCGCGGCCCCACCGCCACCGCCGGTGGTCCCCTGCGGGCCCTGTTGCTCGGCTGGGCCGATGGGGCCTTCGCCGCCGGGGCTGGCAGCCGCCCCTCCTCCGGAGCGCCGGCCCTGTTGCCCCCCAGCGGCTGGGGAGACGCGTCCATTCCCCTGGTGGACGCCACCACCGCCAGCCCCACACCCCGCCCAACCCCCTGACGGGCCCCCTGGCAGGCCTGCCTTCCAAACCCTTCCGCATCGGGGGTTCGGTTCCCCTCCTGCCCCCGTCACAAGCAACACCCCCCGACCCCGCTAGGGAAGGGGGAACCCTCCCGGGTTCCCCTTGGGTCTATACCTTCTCCACCTCCACCTCCATGGCCTGTTTCGCGGCCATGACCTGGAGCTCGGCCGTGATCCCGACACCGGCGGCCAGACCATCTATGTCCTGGAGTTGGCCCGTAGCTTGGCCGCCCGTCCGGAGGTGGAGCGGGTGGAGGTGGTCACCCGGTTGATCCACGATCGCCGTGTTTCCAGCGACTACGCCCAGACCCTGGAGCGGGTGGAACCCGATCTGACCATCCGTCGGTTTCCCTTCGGTCCGCGCCGCTATCTGCGCAAGGAACTGCTCTGGCCCTACTTGGAGGAATTGGCCGACACCCTGGCCGAATCCCTGCTGGCCCAGTCGCGCCTTCCCGATTGGATCCATGCCCACTACGCCGATGCGGGCTTCGTCGGCGCCCTCCTGCGCCGTCGTCTCGGCCTTCCCCTGGTGTTCACCGGCCATTCCCTGGGGCGGGAGAAGCGTCGTCGCCTGTTGGCTTCCGGTCTGGATCTCCGCCAGATCGATCAGCAATCCGCCATGGCGCGGCGCATCGACGCCGAGGAACTCGCCCTCGCCCACGCCCACCTGGTGGTCACCAGCACGCGTCAGGAACTGGAGCATCAATACGCTCGCTACGGCCGCTTTCGGGTGGCCCAGGCCCGGGTGATTCCCCCCGGCGTGGATGCCCATCAGTTCCATCCGCCCAAAGCGGACAGCGATCCGGACAGCGACGAAACCGCCATCGAAGCGCTGCTGCAGCCGTTTCTGCGCGATGCCACCAAGCCGCCGGTGCTGGCGATCTGTCGCGCCGACCACCGCAAGAACATCCCTGCCCTGGTGGAAGTGTTCGGCCGTTCGGACTATCTCCGCCAGCACCACAACCTGGTGTTGGTGCTGGGCTGCCGGGAGGACCCCAGCCAGTTGGACCGTCCCCAGCGGGAGGTGTTCCAACAAGTGTTCGAGCTGGTGGATCGGTTTGATCTCTACGGCCAGGTGGCCTACCCGAAGCAACATCAGCGCAGCCAGATTGCGGCGCTCTACCGCTGGGCCGCCCGGCGTCAGGGCGTGTTCGTCAATCCAGCCCTCACGGAGCCCTTCGGCCTCACCTTGCTGGAGGCGGCCGCCTGCGGGCTGCCGGTGGTGGCCACCGATGATGGTGGCCCCCAGGACATCCTGCGCCGCTGTGACAACGGCCTGTTGGTCGATGTCTCCGATCTCGATGCCCTACAGCAGGCGATTGAGGAAAGCCTGCGCGACCCCCCCCGCTGGGCCCGCTGGAGTGACAACGGTGTTGAGGCCGTGAGTCGTCACTTCAGCTGGGATGCCCATGTCTGCCAGTACCTGGGGGAGGCGGGGACGAGCACCCGCGAGGCCTTGGCCAGTTCCCCCAGCCTTTGGTTCCGCCATGGGGCCGATGCGGCCCCAGCGGCCGCCGCGGCCCGGCCCAGGTTGCTGGTGCTGGATCTCGATGCCTGCCTGGCCCATCCCGATCTCGCCAGCCTGGCCGAGTTGCGGCGCCGCCTGCAGTCCGATGGCGAGCTGGCCATCGGGGTCTGCACCGGTCGGGCCTTCAAGGCCGCCCGTCTGCGCTATGGCGACTTGCGTCTGCCGGACCCGGTGCTGTGGATCACCCGCACCGGCACCGAGATCCATTACGGCGGCCCCCTCGATCGCGCCCGGCCGGGCGCTGATCCCCAGGAGCCTGATTACCACTCGGATCAGCACTGGCAGGCCCACATCGCGCGTCGCTGGAATCGTGCCGAGGTTCAGGCGGCGATAGCGTCGTTACAGCCCCGGTTGCGGCCCCAGGGGGAGCTCGATCAAGGCCCCTACAAGGTGAGCTATCGATTGGAGGAACCGGACCACGCCATTCTCCCGGTGGTGCGTCAAATTCTCCAGAGCCATGGGCTCCATGCCAGGCCCCATTTGTTTCAGCACTGGTATCTGGATGTGCTTCCCCTGGCCGCCTCCAAAAACGAGGCTATTCGCTATGTGGCTCTCCGCTGGAATCTGCCGCTGCACAGAATCCTGGTGGAAGCCAGCCAACAGGGGGACAGCGAGTTATTGCGGGGGCTGCCCCTTGGGGTCGTGCCGGACGACCACGATCCGGCTCTGGAGACCCTGCGCGGCCATCGTCGGGTGTTTTTTTCCTCCCGTCCCCAGGCCTGGGGTCTGATCGAGGGCCTGGATCACCACCGCTTCCTCCGGAACGGCTGAGCCCAGGCGGCCACGGGATCAGGGACGGGGGTCCTCGCCGCCGGCGGGGTGATCGTGGTTGGAGGACGGCATCCAGTAGCTGAGATCGTCCTGCCAATAGGCCCGCCCCGGTAGCCGTTCGGTGCTGAGCTTGGTGTGGGCCATGGTGGACACCAGCTGGGTGAGTTCGATCGGGCTCATGTCCGTGAGGATGTCATCCCCGAGGATCTGCATCAACTCCGGCAGTTTGGTGAGTGTGGCCGGCTGGGCCAGCTTGGCGAACACCTGCCCCAACACCAGCCGTTGCCGCTCCATCCGCCCCAGATCCCCCATGGCGTCGTGGCGAAAGCGCAGGAATCCCTCCAGGTCGTTCCCCTTGAGCACTTGGCGGCCTGGGTAGAGGTCGATGTAGAGCCCTTGGGCGTTGTCCACGTAATACATCCGCTTGGGGACGTCGATGTCGATGCCGCCAAGCACATCCGCCACCTTGGCCACGGCGTGGAGGTTCACCTTTACGTAGCGATCGACCGGCGTCCCCACCAGCCGGCTCACCTCCGACTGGGCCGCATCAAAGCCCCCCATGGCATAGAGGGAATTGGCCTTGATCACCCCGTACGCCTTGGAGTCGATGAAGGTGTCGCGGGGGACCTGGGTGATCCGGGTGATGCCGTCTCGGATCTTGACGGTGAACATCACATCGGTGTTGTCCCCCACCGAATCTCGGCCCATCACCAGCACTTGGCGTTTGTTCAGCCCCAGGGGGTCCACCAGGGAGGCGATGTGCTGAGGCGCCTGGATCAGGGCCGCCAACAACGGGCCTATCTGGCGCTGAAGCGGCCCCGCGACGGCCAGGCCCAGGCCCAGGCCGAGGCCGAAGGCCAGGACGGGGATGCGGGGGCGGCCCGAGGCTGGGTCGGGCTGGGGCGCCTGGCGGCGATTGAGCAGATCCGGCACCGTGGTCGCCGAAGGCTCGGTTCGGGTCCTGCCGCTTCGCCCTCGCTGACGCCGCGGCGGCGGTGGCGAATGGGAGTGGGCCTGACTCATGGGAATGGTTGCTGGGCGCACCTTAAGGCCCAACTTGCCAGTCAGCCAGGGGGCTTGCCGGATTACGGGCTGACCCGCACCCGCACGGCAGCGGCGGCCGCATCGGCCCGCTGGCGGGCCTGCGCCAGATCCGCTCCCCGGGCCAGGGCCACGCCAAGACGCCGCTGGGGCCTGGCCTCGGGCTTGCCGAACAGCAGCACTTGGGTGTCCGGTGTGGCTAGGGCCTGCTCCAGGCCCTCGAACTGCACTGTGGTGCCGTGCTCCTGGGCCAGGATGACGCGGGATGCGGCCGGCCCCAGCGCCTCAATGGCGGGGATCGGCAGTCCCAGCACCGCCCGCAGGTGCAGTTCGAATTCACTCAGGTTCTGCCCCACCAAGGTCACCAGGCCGGTGTCATGGGGCCGCGGCGACAGTTCCGAAAACACCACCTCCTCCTGGCCCGGTGCGCCGCAGAGGAAAAACTCCACCCCAAACAGCCCCGCGCCCCCGAGGTTGTCCGTCACCGCGCGGGCCATGGCCTGGGCGGTGGCCAGGGCCTCCGCCCCCAGCACCACCGGTTGCCAACTGCATTGGTAATCGCCCCGTTCCTGCAGGTGGCCGATCGGTGGGCAGAAGAGGGTGGGTCCCTGCCACTGGCGCACTGTCAGCAGGGTGATCTCTAGGTCAAAGCGCAGGAACTCCTCAACGATCACCCGGGCCCCGGCGCCGCGCGCCCCCGCCATCGCAGCCTCCCAGGCCGCCGCCAATCCTTCTGGACCGGTCACCACGCTCTGGCCCTTGCCGGAGGAGCTCATCACCGGTTTCACCACCACGGGCCAGCCCAGGGGGGCGGCGGCGGCGGCCAGATCCTCCGCCCGGCTGGCGTAGGCATAGCGGGCGGTGCGCAGGCCCAGCTCCCCAGCCGCCAGATTGCGGGTCCGATCACGGTTCATCGTCACTGCCGTTGCCCGGGCGGTGGGGATGATGTTGAGGCCTTCCGCCTCCAGCTCCGCCAGGGCGTCCACCGCGAGGGCTTCGATTTCCGGAATCACCACATCCGGTTGGTGGCGCCGGACCACGGCGCGCAGGGCATCGGCGTCGGCCATCGCCACCACCTCGCGCACCTGGGCCACCTGCATCGCCGGGGCGTCGGCATAGCGATCGACGGCGATCACCCGGCAGCCCAGCCGCTGGGCGGCGATGGCCACCTCCTTGCCCAATTCGCCGCTGCCCAGCAGCATCACCGTGCGGGGAAAGGGGGCCGTCACGGACGCCATGGCGCGGGGGAGGCGAGGGAGCTGGGGTGATCCTGGCCGGTCAGGGTCGCTGGCCATCCTGGCAACGTTCGCTTACCGTGCCGCCATGATCGCCAGTTCGGCCCTGCCCCTCGCCCTTATGACCGCCGGTGAGGCGGCTGATGTGCAGCTGCCTTTCGGCCTGGACATGGCCAGTGCCCAGCAGTGGACGCTCATCTACCTGGGGTTGTCGTCCCTGGGCTTCGTGGTGGTGTGGTTCGTGGGCTACCTGCGCCGCTGAGGATCCCGGTCAGACGGAACCCTCTGAGGCCTCCTGGCGCCGGGTCAGTTGCCCTCCCGGCGGTTCCTCGCTGATGAAGCCATAGGCCTCGAACACGGTCGGATCGGGGTGGGTGATCCGCTGGCCCTCCGGGTGGCGTTCCACCTGGAATCCCTCCTTCGCCATGCGGCGCATCAGGGCTGCCGCCTCTTCAAAGCGGGCGGCCATGGCGTCAAGGCTGGCGCAGTCGGCCGTCAAGCCCGTTTCCCTCCAGGTGAAATAGGCCATGGCAAGGGGGGATGTTGTCAGGGTGGGCAAGGGGCTGCCCGGACTTGGAGCGGCTCAGGGCAGCAGCACCAGTCCCAGCAGCACCAGTATCAGGCTGACGCCCCAGAAGGCGAGCACCACCTGCTGTTCGCTGAGTCCTTCCAGTTCGAAATGATGGTGGAGGGGGGCCATGCGGAACAGGCGTCGGCCCTGGCCATCCGGCCCTTTGGTGGCCTTGAACACCCACACCTGCAGGATCACCGAGAGCGATTCAGCCAGAAACACTCCCCCCATGAGCAAGAGGGGCCAGAGGCTGTCGCTGAGCAGGGCCACGGCGGTGAGGGCCGCCCCCATGGCCAGGGAACCGGTGTCGCCCATGAACACCCGGGCCGGATTGCGGTTCTGGCTGAGGAAACCAAGCCAGCAGCCCGCCATCGCGGTGCAGAAGGCCGCCAGGGCCGGATCACCGCCGTGGCCGCGCAGCATCAGCTGCAGGCCCATGCCGGTGAACACCAGGGCCCCACAGCCAGCGGCCAGGCCATCGAGGCCATCGGTGAGGTTGGTGGCGTTGCTCTCGGCCATGAACACAAACAGGCCGAGGGGCCAGATCAGCAGACCGAGGGGCAGCATCCAGCCCAAGGGCAGGGCCACGCTGCCGGGAGTTGGGCCACCGAGCCAGTGGCCGGCGGCGGCCCAGACCAGGAACAGCAGGGCGGCTCCGGCCTGGAGCAGCAACTTGCCGCGGGGGCTGAGGCCCGTGTTGGTGCGCTTGGTGAGGCTGCGCCAGTCGTCTACGGCGCCGATCGCCATGAAGGCCAGGGTGACGGCTCCCGTCGCCAGCAGGCGGGGATCGCTGGGACTGGCCAGGCCAGCCACCACCACGGCCACCGGGACCACCAGCAGGCCGCCCATGGTGGGGGTGCCGGCTTTGGCCTGGTGGGCCTGGGGACCCTCGACCCGAATCACCTGACCCAACTTGAGCTGGCGCAGCCTGGGAACCCCCCAGGCGGCTGTGCCGGCACTGATCAGGGCTGACACCACCAGGGGCAGGGTCAGCATGGAATTGGCCACTAAGGCATCGCTGAGCCCACAGCCCATCAGAACCAACAGGCTGAGCAGGGCAGCGGGGAGCCTGCCGTCGCGAGGAATCATCAAAGGAGGGGGTCAGTCTTCCCAGTCTTCTTCAGATTGCTCGTCGGCCTGGTTGTAATCCTCTTTCTCTCCCATCAGCGCCGAGAGTTCTTCCTCTTCCACGGTGCTCACGTCCGTGCTGGCGGTTTCCTCATCCGCCACGAGGCGACCGCTGGCCTCCAGCAGGGTGAGCAGATCGGGTTCGTCCCGCAGGGGCAGCACGGGTGCCGGTTCATTCCGCCCATAGCGGGTCAGGGAAGGATTGATCGTGTCCAGAAGACTGGCCCCCGGAGGGGTATTGGCAAGGCTGCTCATCCGCGGCTGCTGAGGGCTTGGATTGGGGTGGGTGTTCTTTCGGATCGACGGTGGTCGGATCGGCTGCGGGGGGGGAGGGGCGCAGCGGCGATGGTGAAGCGCCAGCCTTGGAGTTCACGCTCCTGCCTGTAGGTCCAGGCGAAGGCGGCGGCTGATCAAGGACAATGGTCCACCTTAGCTGCCCGCCCGAATGGGGTCCTCCAAGCTGCGTCAGATCGGAGGGTTGTGGGCCCTGGCCCTCCTCGGCAGCGCGTTGCTTGTGGCGGCGGGCCGCCACTGGCCCGATCCCTTGCCGCCCCGCCTGGACCTGGTGTGGAGCTTGGTGGTCCTGCCCCCCTTGGTGCTGGGGGTGTGGTTACTGGTGGGTTGGCGACTGCCAGACACGGACGACGTGGCAGATGACGGGGGAGAATCCCTCCGCGGGACAGAATCAGTCCCCAAGGAACCCCCTTTCCCACAGGAGCGGTAGTGATGAGCGACAGGTCCAGGGCCAAGCGGGTCGTACTGGCCTATTCCGGCGGGGTGGATACCAGCGTCTGCATTCCCTACCTCAAGCAGGAGTGGGGCGTGGAGGAGGTGATCACCTTTGCCGCCGATCTGGGCCAGGGCGATGAGCTGGAACCGATCCAGCGCAAGGCCCTGGAGGCGGGCGCCACCCAGTCGATCGTGGATGACCTGATCGCCCCGTTCATTGGCGAGTTCGCCTTCCCCGCGATCCGCGCCAACGCGCTCTACGAGGGGCGCTATCCCCTCAGCACCGCCCTGGCCCGGCCGCTGATCGCCCGTCGGCTTGTGGAGATCGCCCGGGAGGTGGGCGCCGATGCGGTGGCCCATGGCTGCACCGGCAAGGGCAACGATCAGGTGCGGTTCGATGTGGCCATCGGCTCCCTTGCCCCCGACCTCAAGGTGCTGGCCCCGGCCCGGGAGTGGGGGATGAGCCGGGAGGAAACCATCGCCTATGGCGAGCGTTGCGGCGTTCCTTCCCCGGTGAGCAAGGCCTCCCCCTATTCGATCGATCTCAACCTGCTGGGCCGCAGTATCGAGGCCGGTGCGCTGGAGGATCCAGCCGTGGAGCCCCCGGAGGAGGTCTATGCCCTCACCTGCTCGGTGGAGGCGGCGCCGGCCGAGCCCAGGATCGTGGAGATCGGCTTCGAGCAGGGCAATCCGGTGAGCCTGGATGGCGAGCGGCTGGATCCGGTCAGCCTGATCCGTCGGGCCAATGCCTTGGCCGGCAGCCACGGTTTCGGCCGCCTCGACATGGTGGAGAACCGGGTGGTGGGGATCAAGAGCCGTGAGATCTACGAAACCCCCGGCCTGCTGTTACTGATCCGGGCCCATCAGGATCTGGAGAGCCTCACCCTCGCCGCCGACGTGCTGCGGGCCAAGCGTCAGATTGAGATGCAGTGGGGCGATCTGGTGTATCAGGGCCTGTGGTTCGGGCCACTCAAGGACGCCTTAGATGGGTTCATCGACCGCACGCAGGTGGCCGTGAACGGCAGCGTTCGCGTCAAGTTGCACAAGGGCAACGCCACGGTGGTGGGTCGCAGCAGCAGCACCAACAGCCTCTACGTCCCCACGATGGCCACCTACGGCGCCGAGGATCGTTTTGATCACAAGGCCGCCGAAGGCTTCATCTATGTGTGGGGTCTGCCGAGTCGACTGTGGGCGACGCGCCAACGCCTCGGCTGAGGCGGTTTCGACCCCGTTCCAGGGCCTGGCGCAGGCCTGATTTGAGGGAGCGCCAGCGGGAGGGCGGTTGGGGCGTGGTGGACGGCAGGAGCAGGGGCTGGCGCTCAGGCGCCGTGGCCCCATGGCCCCCCAGGGCATAGAGACGTTGATGGAGTTCGATGTTGTCGGCTAGCAGCTTGCGGTGCTGGGCGAGCACCCCTTCCAGCCGCTGCCGGAATTTGCGCTCGAAGATTTCCGTGAGGTCTTCGAGCATTTCCTGAAGAACCCGCACCTCTTCCTGGCTGGCCTCGAGTTCGTCGTGCAACCGTTGGGTCGAGGCCGAATGACCAATCGACACCCCGGGGTAGGGCACTGAGGGGTTGATCGGCCCGGGGAGGGAATCAAACCGCCAGCGCAGATTCACCGGTGTGGTGCCCAGGCCAGGGGCGAGGGAGGGTAGGGATGGGGGCACGGCCGGAGGTCGCAGCCGATTCAACTGGTCGTTGAGTTGGGCATTGACGTTGGCTGGCTTGTCACTTGGATCGGCCATCAACGCCGCGCCATGGTCAACCACGACTGTACTTCCGTGCCCAAGCCCGTACAAGGGCTTCGTTTGTCACCAAAAAACGGGCTGCCTTAGCAGCCCGGGTCCTGGAACGGATGATTTGGCTTGGTTCCCTACCGCGGGATCAGGCGGGGACAGCCGCCTCGGCGGCCGGTTCGGTGGCAGCGGCGGCTTCCGTGCCGCTGGTGGGCATGGTGCGCGGTGCCGGCATCGGCCCATCCTGCTTGACGGTGAGGTAGCGGATCACATCCTCGGAAAGGCGCATGGCCCGCTCCAGGGGTGCCACCTGTTGGCCGTCGCCGTTGTGGTTCAGCTGCACGTAGATGCCCTCGCGGTGCTTAGCGATCGAATAGGCCAGACGGCGCTTGCCGCGCATCTGGCTGTCGAGCACCTCACCACCGGATTCGATCACCAGATCGCGGTATTTGTTCACGTGCGTTTCGACTTCCTCCTCCGGAATGTCCGGACGAAGGATGTACATGGTTTCGTAATAGGGCTGCGTCATGGTCGCCTGTGGGGGGACGGTGCCGTCACCGCCGACGGATGGGGTGGATCGGCCAGGGGCTGGGGAGCGCAGGGCCCACCAGCGACGGATCCATGAACCTATCGCAACGCTCGTCCCGACCCCTCAGAGCAGCTGCATCCGCACCGCTTCCGACACCGTGGGAATGTCCGCCTCTTCACCGCGCAGGCACTGGACCACCGCGTAACCGACCAGCAGCAGCACCCCCAGGAACACGGTGTTGGACAGGGTGCGCAGCACCAAGCCGGTGCCGAGCGGGGCCAGCAGGGTGTCGAAGGCCAGGGTCAGCAGCATCAGCACGATGTCGATCAGGATCGCCTGGAGCACGTTGAAACGGATCAGGTACGGCACCTGTGGGTTGCGGGCCACCGCCAGGAACAGCACGAAGAACACCAGCAAGCTGCCAAAGGGAATGGCCTGCTGCAGGGTCATCAGGGGCAGGGCCGGCAGGGCGGTCCAGTTCAGGACCGGGAACTGGCTGAACAGCCAGCGGCCATAGGGCAGGGCGTCGGACCAGGGCAACAGATAGGCCAGGGCCGCCAGCAACCGCTGCCAGAACGGGGGGCCTTGCATGGAGGGGGACAACTAAGGGGTGATCTCACGCTAGGGCGCCGGTCAGGGCCGCCAGGGCGGCGCGGCGCATGGCGTCCACCGGCACCTCGCTCAGGCCACTCCACAGGCGCAGGGCGGCGGCCCCTTGGTGCACCAGCATCTCCAAGCCATCGATGCCGTGGCAGCCCTGGTCGGTGGCACGGCGCAGCAGGGTGGTGGGCCGTGGCGTGTAGATCAGGTCGTAGACGGTGCAACCGGGCCGGAGCCGCTCCAGTTCCGCCGGGGTCAGGGGCAGGCGCTCCACCGCCGTCGGATCGCCCGTGGAGGCCATCCCCACCGGGGTGGTGTTCACCACCAGGTCGGCGCTAGCTAGGGCCTCCGCCAGGGGGGCCTCCCCCAGGCTGGACTCTGGCGCTCCCCAGGCCAGTCCCGTCAGTCCTTCGGCCCAGGCGCCACAGTCCGCCAGGAAGGTCCGCAGCCGCTGGCCATCTCGGCCCACCACCGTCAGCCGCGCCAGCCCCAGCTCAGCCAGGCCGGCCACCACGGCCCGGGCACTGCCGCCGCAGCCCAGCACCAGGGCCTGGCCGCCCCGCCAGCGCTGGGGATCCGGCGTCCGCAGCGGGGTCAGGAACCCCTCCACATCGGTGTTGGTGCCATACCAGCCGCCCTGGGGGCGGCGCACCAGGGTGTTCACGGCGCCCAGCCGCTCCGCTAGGGGGCTGAGCTCGGCCGCCAGGGCGGCCACGGCCTGCTTATGGGGAAGGGTCACGTTGAGGCCGCGGCAATCGAGGGCCTCCAGGGCCGTCAACACCGTGGCCAGGGCGGTGGCGGGGGTGGGCAGGGCCAGGTAGGCCCAGTCGAGACCGAGCTCCCGCAGGGCGGCGTTGTGCATCGCCGGCGAGAGGGAGTGGCGTACCGGATCGCCGAGGACCCCCACCAGGGCGGTGAGGCCGGAGAGCGGGCGGGCAGGGCTGGTCATGGGGGCAACGGGGCGCTGGCGCGCGGTGGATTCAGGGCGGATGGAGCGGGACCGGACCGCTCCGGTTCGGGAACCACGCCTCGCCGGGGGAGAGGGGGCCTGCGGAAGATGCTCTCAGTCCGATTTTCATCCACTCCAGGAGGTGGTAATCCATGGGAAAGGTCGTCGGTATTGACCTCGGCACCACGAACAGCTGCGTCGCCGTGATGGAGGGTGGCAAGCCCACGGTCATCGCTAACGCTGAGGGGTTCCGCACGACCCCCTCGGTTGTGGCTTACACCAAAAATCAGGACAAGTTGGTCGGTCAGATCGCCAAACGGCAGGCGGTCATGAACCCTGAGAACACCTTCTATTCCGTCAAGCGTTTCATCGGTCGTCGGGTCGATGAGGTGAATGAGGAGTCGAAGGAAGTTAGCTATTCCGTTGAAAAAGCTGGCTCCAACGTCAAGATCAAATCACCGGTGCTGAACAAGCAGTTCGCCCCTGAGGAGATCTCCGCTGAGGTTCTGCGGAAGTTGGCTGCTGATGCCGGCAAGTATCTGGGCGAAACCGTGACCCAGGCCGTGATCACGGTTCCCGCCTACTTCAACGATTCCCAGCGCCAAGCCACCAAAGATGCCGGCAAGATCGCCGGCCTTGAGGTGTTGCGCATCATCAACGAGCCCACCGCCGCCGCCCTGGCCTACGGCCTCGATAAAAAGAGCAATGAGCGCATCCTGGTGTTCGACCTAGGGGGCGGCACCTTCGACGTGTCCGTGCTTGAGGTGGGCGATGGGGTGTTCGAGGTGCTCTCCACCTCGGGCGATACCCACCTGGGCGGCGATGACTTCGACAAGGTGATCGTCGATTACCTGGCCGATAGCTTCAAGTCCAACGAGGGCATTGATCTCCGTCAGGACAAGCAGGCCCTGCAACGGCTCACCGAGGCGGCCGAGAAGGCCAAGATCGAACTCTCCAGTGCTACCGAGAGCCAGATCAATCTGCCCTTCATCACCGCGACGCCGGAGGGTCCGAAGCACCTCGATGTCACCCTGAAACTGGCCGATTTCGAAAAGCTGGCCAGCAAGCTGATCGACCGTTGCCGGGTGCCGGTGGAGCAGGCCCTTAAGGACGCCAAGCTCTCCACCAGCGAGCTCGATGAGGTCGTGATGGTGGGGGGCTCCACCCGCATCCCCGCCGTGCTCAAGCTGGTCAAGGATGTCACCGGCAAGGATCCCAACCAGACGGTGAACCCCGATGAAGTGGTGGCCGTCGGGGCGGCCATCCAGGGCGGCGTGCTGGCTGGTGAGGTCAAGGACATCCTGCTGCTGGATGTCACCCCCCTCTCCCTGGGGGTGGAAACCCTGGGCGGAGTGATGACCAAGATGATTGGTCGCAACACCACCATCCCCACCAAGAAAACGGAGGTGTATTCCACCGCCGTGGATGGTCAAACCAACGTGGAAATTCACGTGCTCCAAGGGGAGCGCGAGATGGCCAGCGACAACAAGAGTCTGGGCACCTTCCGCCTCGATGGCATTCCCCCCTCCCCCCGTGGTGTGCCCCAGATCGAGGTGACCTTCGATATCGATGCCAACGGCATCCTCAGCGTCAACGCCAAGGACAAGGGCAGCGGCAAGGAGCAGAGCATCTCGATCACGGGTGCCTCCACCCTCAGCGACACTGAGGTGGACAAGATGGTGCGGGATGCCGAGGCCAATTCCGCCGCCGACAAGGAGAGGCGCGAGAAGATTGATCTCAAGAATCAGGCCGAAACCCTGATCTATCAATCCGAGAAGCAACTCTCTGAGCTGGGCGACAAGGTGGGGGCCGAGGACAAGGCCAAGGTGGAGGGCTTCGTCAAGGAGCTCAAGCTGGCCGTCGAAAAGGACGACAGCGCCACGATCAAGACCACCCTGGAACAGCTGCAGCAGGCCCTCTATGCCGCCGGTGCCGCGGTGTACCAGCAGGCGGGTGCTGAGGGGGCCGGTGCGGCTCCGGGCGGCAACGGCAACGGCTCCTCCGCCGGTGCCTCCAGCTCGGCCGAGGACGTGATCGACGCCGAATTCACCGAGAGCAAGTGAGGCCGGGGGCCCTGGCCCCCATTCACCACAAAGGACCCCCGACAGGGGGCCTTTTTTAATGGAGGGGAGCGGTTCTGAACCCGTTCCCCGGCCAGCTGGGGCCTTACTTGCTCAGCCCCTGAACCGCCGTGCGACCCAGGCTCAGCACCGCCTCCGGCAGGGGCACGTAGCTCAGGGGGCCGGCTCCTTCCTGGGCTTTCGCTGAGAGGGTGTAGTCAAACAACTTTTGGAGTCCCTCCAGCTTGGTGCCATTGCCCGTTTTGTAGAGCAGGACCCAGGAGAAACTGACGATGGGATAGCCGGCTTTGGGATTGGGGTCGCTGCCGATCAGGTCCGGGCCCAGATCAATCGACGCCAGGGCCGCCGCTGCGGCGTCCGGGGTGGGCTTGAGGACTTGGCCACTGGCATTGGTGAGGGCCGCGGCTTGTAGGGGCTCGCGCACATAGGCGGTTTCCACGTAGCCAATACCACCATCCAATTTGGTCAGCTGGGCGGCCACCCCCTCATTGCCCTTCGCCCCCACGCCCGTGGGCCAATTCAGGGTTTTGCCCTGGCCGGGGCCGTTCTTCCATTCGGGACTGATGGCGGCGAGGTGGGCGCTGAAATTGGCGGTGGTGCCGGAACCATCCGAGCGGAAGACCACCTTGATCGGCTTGGCAGCACAGCCCAGGGCGCTGTAGTCCTTGATTTTGCCAAGGAAGATGTCGGTCAGTTGACCCTGGTTGAGCTTGAGATCGCAGCCTTTGTGGTTGTAAGCAACGGCGATGGCGCCTGCGGTCATCGGCACCTGCACCACGCCCTTGGTCACCTTGCTCACCTCCTCGGCCTTCATCGGCACGTCGGTGGCGCCGAAGTCAACGGTGCCCGCCATGAACTGGCGCACTCCCGCCCCGGATCCCACGGATTGATAGTTCACCCGCACCCCCTGGCTGGACAGCTCCTGGAACCAGCGCTGGTAGATGGAGGCGGGGAAGGAGGCTCCAGCGCCGTTAAGGGTGGTGCTGCCGCCGCCGCAACTGCTCAGCAGTAGGGCGCTGCCACTGACGGCAAGGGCGATGGTGGAGCGGCGCAGGCGGGGTGTCTGGCGAGCCATGGGGATCGGTGATCGTCGTTACATATTGGGGTCAAAAGGCATGGCTTGGCTGCATCGCGGCTTACCTTCCACCTGCTCCACCGCCCATGTAGCGCTGGCCGGGGCCAGCAGCACCCCATTGCGGTAGTGGCCCCCCGCCAGCAGCAGCCCTGGGGCGATCGGCTCCAGCAGGGGCGCTGGCCGCCCGTCGGGGCGGGCGCGCAGACCCTGCCAGTGCGCCACCGGCACGGCGGCCCTGAGCCAGGCGGGGGCGTGGCCGCCAAGGCTGCGCAGCGGATCCAGGGCGGCGCCATCGGCCTCGCGGCCCGGTTCGAGCGTGGCCCCCAGCCACAGCCGCCGCCCCCCGGGACGATCCGGGCGGGGGATCAGGTTGATGCCCTCCCACACCACGGCCCCCGGCCATGGCCGCCAGCCGTTGGCGGGCTCTGCCGGCAGCTCCAGCTCCAGGGCCTGCCCCAGCACCGGCTGCATCGGCCAGGTGGTCGCCAGGGTGCCGCCATCGCCAAGCCTGGCCAGCAGCGCGGGGGTGGCGGCACCGGCGGCCAGCACCACCCACTCCGCTTCAGCAACATGACCGGCTTCGCCCTGCAGTCGCCAGCCGCCCGCTGCTCCTGTCAGGGGCTCCAGGGCCACGGCCCTGTCCGCCAGCTGCCCCAGGCCGGCGGCGTTGGCATCGGCGAGCAGGGCGTCCAGGGCCTGGCCGGGATCAAGTTGGCCGTCGTCGGGGGAGAACAGCCCCCCCAGGGCCGCGGCCGGCACGACCGGGTCCAGTTCCGCCACCCGCTCGCGGCTCCACAGCTCCAGGGGCAGGCCGCGCCGCTGCCGTTCCAGGGCCAGCCGTTGCTGGTGCTCCAGTTGGTTGCCGCTGGCGGCCAGCATCAGCAGGCCAGGGCGATAGGCGATCGGATAGCCGCGGCGGGCGAGGTCGGCCCGCCAGCTCCGCCAGAGGGCCAGGCTCTGTTGTCGCAGCCGCCAGCCCCTGCCGCTGCCCCGATGGGCCACCTGCCCCATCAACACCCCCAGGGCCGCCCGGCTGCCGTTGCGCAACATTGCGTCGGCTGGTGCGGCCAGGGCCGGATCCACCAGCAGCACCCGGTGGCCGCGGCGTTGCAGCAGCCAGGCGCAGGCCACGCCAACAAGCCCTGCCCCCAGCACCATCACCGTGCGGGGAGCAGTGGTGGTCAGACCTGCTTGAGGGCCACTTTCACGGAGTCGGGCAGCACCTGGGCGTACTTGCCGAAGCCGCTGGCCACCTTGATGTAGGACTTGCGCAGGTTGTCGCCGTCCTGGAGACGGGCGGCTTCATCCAGCTCGGCCATGGCGGTTTTGAGCTGGGTGGCCAGGGCATTCGCTTCGGGGCGCTCGACCGCTGGCAGCAATTTGTTGATGTACAGCATCTCGCGGCCCACTTCCTGCATGGGGCCGTGGATCAGGTTGCGGGTGAAGGTCCAGTCGCGGGCATTCACCAGGGCAGCCAGCTCGGGCAGCCGATCCCGGGCGGAGAGGAAGCCCTCGGCCTGGCGGGTGATGGTGGCCAGATCTTCCGGGCTGATGCCCGGAACCTTGGCCTGGGCACCGCCGCAGGCGGCCAGGGAAACGCTCAGGACCACCACCAGGGCCACCATCACCAGCCGGCGCAGGCTGTGGACCAGGGTGGAGAGGGTCGACGCAACGGCCATGGGGCTCTGTGGCGAGGCAGGAGGCCCGAATCTATCGGCGGATGCCGCCGTTGCTGTTCTGGGATGGGGGCGCTGTAACCCTGTGCCATGGCCGCCCCGCTCGGCACAATGCGGACCAAGGTGTTGGCGCCATGCGTTCTCCCACGGCCATCCTGCAGCTGATTTGCCCGGACCGGCCCGCTCTGGTGAGTGAGCTGTCCGGTTGGGTGGCGGCTAACGGGGGCAATATTCGCCACGCGGATCACCACACCGATGCGGATGCTGGGCTGTTCCTGAGTCGGATCGAGTGGGAGCTGGAGGGTTTCGGCCTGCCGCGGGAGGCGATCGCGCCGGCCGTGCGTGCCCTGGCCACCCGCCTCGGCGGCGAGGGGCAGCTCCATCTCTCCGATGTCACCACCACCGCGGCGATTTTCGTGAGTCGCCAGGACCATGCCTTGGTGGATCTGCTCTGGCGCACCCGCGCGGGAGAACTGCCGATGCGGGTGCCGTTGGTTGTGGCCAATCATCCCCAGCTTCAGGCGGTGGCCGAGGGCTTCGGCGCCCGTTTCGTCCATGTGCCGATCGGTCCGGACAATCGGGCCGAGGCGGAGGACAGGCAGCTGGAGCTCCTGGCCGAGCACGGCATTGAGTTGGTGGTGTTGGCCAAGTACATGCAGGTGGTGACCCCCCGTTTTCTGGAGCGGGTCAACGCCGGCGGGCCCCACCGGGTGATCAACATCCATCACTCCTTCCTGCCCGCCTTCCAGGGGGCCCAGCCCTACCACCGGGCCTGGGAGCGGGGCGTGAAGCTGATCGGCGCCACCGCCCACTACGTCACCGAGGAGCTGGATGCGGGGCCGATCATCGAGCAGGCCACCGTGCATGTGAGCCATCGCGATGAGGTGGACGACCTGATCCGCAAGGGTCGGGACACCGAACGGCTGGCCCTCTCCCGGGCCGTGCGCCTGCATCTGCGTCGCCAGGTGATGGTTTACCGCGGTCGAACGGCGGTGTTTGATTGAGGCTTCTCGGCGGGCGTGGCTCGCACGGTCTGCGGATGCGTCTCGCCGCCCTCGATCAGCGTCTGCTGGCCCATCGGCCACCCGACGCCTCGCCCCTGGGATGGCGTTGTTTTCAGTTGGGCCTGGGCCTGCTGGCCAGCAGTGCCTTCTTGGCGGCGCTGCTGCTGTTGGCAGCCCTGATCCTGGGCAGTCTGCGGCGGCGTCCGCCCCTGGCCGACCGCGCCAATGGGGTGTTGCTTGGGGTGGCGGGGTTGATGGTGCTGGGCTGCTTCGGGGCCACGAGCGGCTGGCTGGCCTGGGTGGGCCTGGGGAATTGGTTGCCCTTTTTCTGGGCGTTCTGGGGATTTCAGCCCTATCTCCGTGGGGATGCCGCCCGGCGGCGGGCGGCCCTGGCGCTGCTGGCCGGCACCGTGCCGGTGATCCTGACCGGCCTGGGCCAGCTGTGGTGGGGTTGGCAGGGCCCGTTCCAGATCTTCGGCGGCCTGGTGATCTGGCACCTCAAGGCGGGGGGCAGCCCGCACGGGCGCCTGGCGGGCCTGTTCGATTACGCCAACATCGCCGCCGCCTGGTTGGCCCTGGCCTGGCCCCTAGCCCTGGCGGCCCTGTTTCAGCCTCGCCTGGATGGCCGTCGCCGGGGCGCGGCCCTTGGGATCGCCGCATCCCTGGCGGTGGCCACCTATCTCACGGAATCGCGCAATGCCTGGGGCGCGATGTTGCTGGCCCTGCCGCTGGTGGCGGGCCCGGCCCGTTGGGTCTGGTTGCTGCCGTTGGTGGTGGGGGGCTTGCTGGTGATCGGTCTGGCGTCCCTGCCTGGGGTGCCGTCCCTGCTGCAGCATCCGGCGCGGCAGGTGGTGCCGGAGGCGATCTGGTCCCGGCTGAGCGATCTCAAGTACGGCGCCGATCGCCCCCTGGCCTCCACCCGGCTGGCCCAGTGGCAGGTGGCCGTGGGGATGATCGCCGAGCGGCCCTGGCTGGGGTGGGGTGCGGCGGCCTTCAGCGTGATCTACCCGCTGCGCACCGGCCATTGGCACGGCCATCCCCACAACCTGCCGATCGATCTGGCCCTGAGCCATGGCCTGCCGGTGGCGGTGCTGCTGGTGGGCTTTGTGCTGTGGCTGCTGATCCGGGCCGCCCGCCATGGCATGGCCCAGGGTGCCCTGTTCGATCGGGCCTGGTGGGCCTCGGCCCTGATCCTGGTGACCCTGCACGCCACCGATATCCCCTATTTCGATAGCCGGCTGAACGTGGCGGGCTGGGTGTTGCTGGCCGGGCTGCGCTGCGTCGGTCCCGCTTCTGAGGCCTGAGGGTCAGGGGGTGGCCTGCGTCAGCGCTTCGCGGCGGTGGCCCGCCAGGGTGGCCTTGGGCAGGGGGCCCTCCAGGTGGTCCCAGGGCAGGCGGCGCCCCTCGCTCCAGGTGCTGTGCACCACCTCCTCCCAGGCGGGGGGATCCGGCAGGGAGGGCGGGGTGGCTTCGGGTCGTTCCCCCGCCAGCACCGCGCGATAGGCTTGTTTCCAGCCGCCGAGGCTGTCATGGCGACCGCGGGCCGCGGCGATCACCGGCGCCAGGCGGCGATCACTGCGGGAGATCAGGGCCTGGATCACGCTCCAGGCATAGCTCTCGGGGCGCACGTCGATGCCCTTGGGTTTGAGGAGCTTCGCCAGGTGTTTCAGGCGCTTGTCGGCCTCCGGCCGCACCCCTTCCCACTGGAAGGGGGTGTGGGCCTTGGGCACGAAGGTGCTCACCCCCAGGCTGAGGCGCAGGCCCGGGGTGGCCTTTTTCAGGGCCAGCAGCAGTTGGGCGGTGGCGTCCACATCGGCCGGGTCTTCGCTGGGCAGGCCGGCCATGCCATAAAGCTTGAGGCTGCTCAAGCCGCCATCTCGGGCGTGGCGGGCGGCGGCGAAGATCGCCTCGGTGTCGAGCTTTTTGTTCACCACGCGGCGGAGGCGTTCGCTCCCGCTTTCGATGGCGATGGTGAGGGATTTGCTGCCCCGTTTGGCCAGGATTCGCCCCAGCTCCGGCGTCACCGTGGCGGCCCGCACCGAGCTGACGCTGAGGCGCACCCCCTCGAAGCGATCCTGATCGAGCCAGCCCAGCAGGTCGTCGAATTGGGGATGCTGGGTCACCGAGGCCCCCAGCAGTCCGAGGCGCTGGGTGGCCCCCAGGCCCTTCTCCACCGCTGGGATCAGGCCGTCATCAAGGGAGGCGCTGCGGAAGGGCAGGGTGAGGTAACTGGCCAGGCAGAAGCGGCAGAGTTCCGGGCAACTGCGCACCACCTCCACCAGATGGATGGAGGGCCAGGCCGCCTCCGGGGTGATCACGGTGGAGTGGCTGAGGGTGTTGCCCCGCCAGGTCTGCTTGGCCACCGTGGCCGGGATGCCGGCGTCGCTGGGGTCCACCCGCAGCAGGGCGCCAGCGGCGTCGTAGTGGGGGGTGTAGAGGCTGGGAACGTAGACCCCGGGCACCTGGGCCAGGGCCCGCAGCCGTTGCTGGCGGGGGGCGTCCCGGCTGGCGGCCACGGCGTCCACGAAGGCCGGCAGCAGCAGCTCGCCATCGCCGAGCAGCACCACATCGAGAAAGGGAGCCAGCGGTTCCGGGTTGGCGGTGAGCACCGGACCGCCCCCGAACACCAGCGGATCGTCCTCGCCACGCTGGTGGCTCCAGAGGGGGATGCGTTGCTGTTCGAGCAGATCCAGTAACACCGGACCATCCAGCTCCCAGCTCAGGGAGAGGCCGAACAGGTCGAGGTCGGGCCCCCATCCGCGCTGCCCACTGCGCTGTCCACTGCGCTGCCCACCGCGCTGCCCTGCATGGGGGGGGTCCCCCTGGTCGGTGAACAGCCGGCGGACGTCCAGATCGCTGCGCTGGGCGAGGGTGGCCCAGACCACCTGATACCCCAGGCTGGTGATGCCGACGGCATAGGTGCTGGGGAAGGCCAGCACCGCCCGCAGGGCGTTGGCCGCCGGCACGGCCGGTGTAAACAGCAGGGTTTCCTGGTTCAGGAGGGGGCGGATGGCAATCTTTAGTTTGGGCTGCCAGCCGCCCCGGCTGGGCTTATTTGCCCAGCAGACCCTGGAGGGGGCCCATCAGCCCGGTGATCGCCGAGCCGGCGGCGGCGGCATCGGGCTTGGCGCCGCCCCCGAAGGTGCTGATGGCGGTTTTGGCGGCCATCTCCACGGCGGGCCACTTGTCACCGGCCAGGGGCTGGATCACCGGGGAGGCCTTGTCCCAGAGGGCTTGGAAACCGCCCATGGTGGCCACGGCGCCCGCCAGGTTGCCGGCCTTCACTTCGCCTTCGCCTTTTTTCAGCAGATCGAGCACCGGGCCGATGGCGGGGGCGAGGGCGGTCTGGGCGGCGCCGGTGGCGGCCGTCTTGGCGGCGTCACCGGTGGCGGAGGCGGCGTCTTTGGCCGCATCGCCCACGCCGGTGGCGGCGGTTTTGGCGGCATCACCGACCCCGGTGGCGGCCTCCTTGGTCTGGGAGCAGCCGGTGAGGCTGAGGGTCCCGGCGACGGCCAGGGCCAGGCTGGCGCTGAGGAGGCGTTCGATCCGCATGGGGAAGGACAGGTGAATTTCGGCTGAACCGTAGAGATCCCTGGCCTGGATTCCCGTATTTACGGAATTTTGTAAGCGTTGTTACCGAATCCCCACAGACTTGGGTCCAGGGGCGAGGCCCGAGGACGCAAGCCCGGACGATCGACGATCACGCGGGGTCGTGTTGTTTGGATTTCAGATCCGTTCATGAACGCTTGGCTTGGCAGCACGTCCACAACCTGAACCCCGGCGTGTGAATCGCTCAATGGGTCCTTCGGGATTGGCTTTGCTGGCTCAGGGCCGCACTGTCTTGTCAGGATGGAGTTTCTACATCGTTTTCTCCGTCCGCCCCCTTTCGCTATGTCCGGCAGCCCCGCTCCCATCCCCGATCAAGAGGCGCTGCACGAGGAGTTCTTCGGCGCCCTGGAAGCCCTGGGCGGTTCAGCGGGGAACGGCAAGATGCGGGAGCTGTTGGGCTGGGATGAGGCCACCTATGAAGCCGTGAAGGCGTCCTTGCTGGCCTCGGGGCAGCTGCGCCCGGGCCGGGGACGGGGCGGTTCGGTGAGCCTGGCGGAGGGCTCCGGTGAGGAAGGTGGCCAAGATCCGGCTCGCTCGGTGCCCCCCAAGGACCCTGGCCACCCTGCCGCTGGCCCGGCCCCCCTGGGCCCCCAGCCCAGCGGCAAGCAGAACCTCTCGGCCTTCATCTGGAGCGTGGCCGACCTGCTGCGGGGCGACTACAAACAGAGCGACTACGGCAAGGTGATCCTGCCGTTCACGGTGCTGCGCCGGCTCGATTGCGTGCTGGAGCCCAGCAAGGAGGCGGTGCTGGCCGAAAAGGAGCTGCGCGAAGGCCAGGGGCTCGATCCCGAACCCTTCCTGCTGCGGGTGGCGGGCCAGGCCTTCTGCAACACCTCAGCCCTGGGCATGAAGCGGCTGATGGGCGATCAGGACAACATCGGCGAGAACCTGCGGAGCTATATCCAGGCGTTCACGCCAGAAGTGCGGGACATCTTTGAGAGTTTTGAGTTCCACCTGCAGGTGGACAAGCTTGACAAGGCTGGGCTGCTTTACATGGTGTGCGAGCGTTCGCCCAGTTCGATCTGCATCCGGACACGGTGAGCAATGCCGAGATGGGGCAAGTGTTCGAGGAGTTGATTCGCAAGTTCGCGGAATTGTCGAACGAGACAGCCGGGGAGCATTTCACGCCCCGGGAAATCATCCGCCTGATGGTGAATCTGATCTTCATCGAAGACCATGACGCCCTCACCAAGCCGGGTATTGTGCGCACCCTCTACGACCCAACCCCGGGCACCGGCGGGATGCTGAGCGTGGGTGAGGAACACCTGCTGGCCCATAACCCCCTGGCCAGGTTGGTGATGTACGGCCAGGAGCTCAATCCGGAGAGCTACGCGATCTGCAAGGCGGATCTTTTGATCAAGGGGCAGGACATTCGCAACATCGTTTTCGGCAACACCCTGAGCAATGATGGCCTGCAGGGGCTGTTCTTTGATTACATGCTCTCCAATCCTCCCTTTGGAGTGGATTGGAAAAAGATCGAGAAGATGATCCGCAGAGAAGCCGAGCAGCTGGGCTATGCCGGTCGCTTCGGCCCTGGCCTCCCGCGGGTGAGCGATGGTTCACTGCTGTTTCTGCTGCATCTGATCAGCAAGATGCGCCCGGCTTTAGAGGGCGGCAGCCGCTTCGGGATTGTGCTGAATGGCTCGCCCCTGTTCACTGGCGGCGCCGGCTCGGGTGAAAGCGAAATCCGCCGTTATGTGCTGGAAAACGATCTGGTGGAGGCGATCATCGGCCTGCCCACCGATATGTTCTACAACACGGGCATCAGCACCTACATCTGGATTCTCAGCAACCGCAAGCCCGCCGAGCGCAAGGGCAAGGTGCAACTGATTGATGCGAGTGGCTTCTGGCAGAAGATGCGCAAGAGCCTGGGCAGCAAACGCAAGGAGCTGAGCCCCGAACACATCGCAGAGATCACCCGCCTGTTCGGCAACTTCGAAGCAGCCGAGCACGACGGCAAACCGATCAGCCGCATTTTTCGCAGCGAAGACTTCGGCTACCGCACGATCACCGTGGAGCGCCCCCTGCGCGATGAAGCGGGCGATGTGGTGCTGGGCCAGCGCGGCAAGGCCAAGGGCCAGCCCCAGGCCGATTCCAGCCTGCGCGACACCGAAAATGTGCGGCTCTCCGAAGACGTGCAGACCTACTTCGAGCGCGAGGTGCTGCCCCATGTGAGCGACGCCTGGATCGACCACGAGAAAACAAAGGTGGGCTACGAGATCCCTTTCAATCGCCATTTCTATGTGTTCACCCCACCCCGGCCGCTGGAGGTGATTGATGCTGAACTCAAGCAGGTGACGGATCGGATTCTGGCGATGATCGGGGGGCTGAGTGGCTGAGAAACGAATCATCATCATTGCTGGCCCCAATGGCGCCGGTAAAACCACGTTTGCCCGTGAATATCTGCCTATTGAAGTAGGCATCACCACCTTCATCAATGCTGATCTGATCGCCGCCGGCCTGTCGCCGTTTGCGCCGGAACTGGCCGCTCGACGGGCGGGGCGGCTGATGCTGGGGGAGATTGATCGCTGCGGGGCCGCGGGGATCAGCTTTGCGTTTGAAACCACGCTTTCAGGCAAGGCTTATGTCCATCGGATCAGCTCCTGGCAAAGCCTGGGATACACGGTGAAGCTGATCTTTCTCCAGCTGCGATCGGTGGAGCAAGCGACGGCCCGAGTTCAACTTCGCGTACGACAAGGTGGACATGCGATCCCTCCGGATGTCATCGCCAGGCGCTTCAAGGCTGGGCTCAGCAACTTCGAGGTCTTGTACCGCCCGTTGGTCAACGAGTGGCAGACGATCGATAATGGTCATCCAACCCCGAGGCTGCTCAGCGAAGGAGGCCGACCATGACGGCAGGATTCACCACCGAGCGCCAGGATCCCGATCTCGATCGGGTTTCCGCTGCACTGCTCCGTGCCGGCCAACGTGCCCGGGAGCTGGCCCGCCAGACCGGCACCGGCATCGCCGTGGAGATGGATGGCGAGCTGCGCATCCTGCAGGGCGCCGAGCTGGACATGCCAATGGAGACATGCGATGAAGACTGATGCACTGGACATCGACGCCGATGGCCTGCCGCTGTTCCGCCCGGATCCAGCCGCCGCCCCTTCACGCATCGATGTCACAACCGCCCTGAGGCTGGAGCAGGAAACCCTCCACTTGCAGGATCTGGAAGCCAGCCTGATGAAGGAGTGGGCTTCGCCTGAGGACGAGGAGGCGTTCGCAGACCTGTGAGCCCGCCAAACCTTGGCAAACTTTGCCAAGCCGCGTAACTTGTGGAACCCTTCTGCGCACCGGGTGAGTCAGCCATGACGATGAACGTCAACCTGTCGCCCCAGCTGGAGGCGATGGTGAAGGCCAAGGTGGCTTCCGGACGCTATATCTCCGCCAGCGAGGTGGTGCGTGAAGAGCTGCGGCTGATGGAGCAGCAGGATCAGCTGAGGCTGTGGCAGTTTGAGCAGTTGCGTCGCGACATCCAGGACGGGCTGGCAAACGGAGAGGCTGAGGCCTGGAACCCAAAGGCGGTCAAGGCCGAAGGGCGCCGCCGCCTGGGGGTCCATGACGATTCAAGGCTGGGCGTGTGAACCTTGGGATGAACGGGGGCTGTCGGCATGAGCGAAA
>Ga0114980_10000460_pt1 | contig 29638 bp, 22 predicted proteins | sample S_140806_EF_Meta_FD_87018 | JGI IMG/M metagenome (GOLD analysis project Ga0114980, IMG submission 87018) | Freshwater microbial communities from Lake Simoncouche, Canada to study carbon cycling - S_140806_EF_MetaG | ecosystem: Environmental > Aquatic > Freshwater > Lake | place: Lake...
AAATTGAAGCTAATTCTCCTGCAAATATTATTTTTCATGGTTATGTAAAATACAATCAATTAAAAGAAATATACTCTCAATTTGATGCTGGAATTGTTATCTATGAAATTGAAAGAAATGATATGAAAATATCTTCTCTAAAAACATTGGAATACATGGCAACAGGACTACCTATTTTCACAACTGATATTCCAGGACAAGAATTTATTAAAGACAATCAGATTGGAATGTGTATTGACATAAAAAATATAAAAAATGAATTTGAAATCTTTATTTCTAAACTAGATCTATTCAAAGAAAATATTAATCATTATAGAAAAGTACACAAAAATGATTACAGCTGGGATGGCGTAGCGCTAAAAACTGAAAAATTTATTTCTGAAATCTAACCTTCCTATTTTTACTTTATATTTGCTATTCTAAATGAAACACTTACCTAATATACTCACGCTTGGCAATCTTTTTATGGGTTGCATGGCAATCGTTTTTACCTTGCATGCACAACCTTTTGTAGGTGAGCTTAATGGGGAGAAATTTTGGGTGAGTGGTACTTCTCAAGTTTATTATGCCAGTATTTGTATTTTTATAGCTGCTATTTTTGATTTATTGGATGGTATGGCTGCTAGATGGTTACAAGTTTTTTCACCCATAGGAAAAGATTTAGATTCGTTAGCTGATGTGGTTTCGTTTGGCGTAGCACCCAGTATGATTTTAATGAAATTATTATGGTCTGCCTGGATGCAATATCCTTCTGCCATGGACATTTCTATTTGGGCAGTAAGCCCTGCTTTTTTGGTGGCTTGTTTTGGTGCATTGCGTTTAGCTCGATTTAATAATGCGCCTGCTACGACTTCTTATTTTACTGGTGTGCCAATTCCTGCAAATGGATTGGTAGTTGCATCCCTTCCTATTATTATTTTACAAAATCCATTAGGCATTGGAAATGCACTCATTAACCCATGGATTTTATATACCATTATTGGTATTTTATGTTGGTTAATGGTTAGCCATTTTAAATTATTTACCCTTAAATTTTCACAGTTTTCAATCAGTAAATATTGGCCACAAGTTACATGGTTGGTATTAACGTTATTGGCTATTCCTTTTTTACAAAGTTTAGCGATTCCGTTTTCATTTTTACTTTATATTTCATTATCATTTGCACATAAACCGTTAGAATCATGATTTTTACAGCTCACATCACTATTATGCCATTAACTGAATTGTTGGACCCACAAGGAAAAGCAGTTAATGAAAGCCTACATCGATTACAATTAAATGCCATTCAAAATGTACGCATTGGTAAACAAATTACCTTAACTATTGAAGCAAATTCTAAAGAAGAGGCGAATGAAATTGCTGATGTTGCTTGTAAAAAAATGTTGTACAATGCAGTGATGGAAAACTACACAATTGTGATTAGTGAATAGTTTTTTAGTGGTCAATTTCTTTAAAAATAAATCATAAAATTAATTTCTACTATCTACACCCCAATACAATTTGGTTTGTAGTGTGTGCAAGAAATTCTGCCCTTCTAATCGAACCAATTGGATATCGAAGTTTTCTTTGCGGATAGCTAAAGAAACGCTACTATCTATCGTTTCTGATCGAGAATCGAGTGTACATAAGAATTTCTCAGCTCTTCCTTCTACCTCAAATGAAACAACACTTTTGTCTGATATTACCAATGGTCTGACATTTAGATTATGAGGAGCCACGGGGGTAATAACAAAACTATTCGCTTGCGGAAAAATTATTGGCCCGCCACAACTTAATGAATAACCTGTTGAACCTGTTGGTGTAGAAACAATTAAACCATCTGCCCAATAAGTACACAGAAATTCTCCATTCAAATAGGTATGAATTTTTATTAATGATGAACTATCTTTTCGATGTATAGAAAACTCATTTAACGCATAAGGAAATTCTTTAAAAATAGGAACGCTAGCATCTAAATGAATGAGGGTTCTATTATCTAATAAATAGGCACCTTTTTGCAATGAATCGATTGCAAATTCTATTTCTTCCATTTTTGTTGACGCTAAAAAACCCAATCGTCCTAAGTTAATTCCTAAAATAGGTATTTTTTTATCACCTATATATTTCACAGTGTCTAATAAAGTTCCATCTCCACCAAAACTAAATAAAAAGTTTACTTTATTGGTCAATGGTTTTTCATCAGAAAATGTTTCAAAAATTTCTGGTAAGGAATTAAACGCTTTTAACTTTTCTACAAATGGTGCAAAAATTACAGGTTTTATATCATAGCGCGAAAGTGTTTCAAATATTTTTTGATAGATTGAAAAATCATCTTCACTTAGGGCACGATTATAGATGGCTATTTGCATAACTTATTCTTTAGAACCATGTAAAAATAGTCCTTTTTGATTTAAATGATTAAAACTATATTCTATTCTAAATTTTAAATAATACGACACCAAAATATCGAATCCTGCACCATATCCATCCAATAGTTTATTATTTAAAAAGCTCGTTTCAGGATACTTGTTGTAAACATATCCAATGTCATTATAAATTTTACCATAAACTCTAATGGGTATATATTTTGAAATTTTAAATAAGTTATGATGAACTATTTGATCAATAATTCGAAGCCTAATATTAGCTCTCAGCAAAGCGAAATGACTTCCATCGATTACAAAATACTCATAGCCTCTAATAAAATCATTTTTAAAACCCAATGCTCTGTTAAATAAATAGGGTTGTTGCTGAGGGGAGGAATAACGGCCTCTAAAAATGAAGGAGGCAGAAATATTATTCCAAATTGGCTGAAAAAATGAAGTTTGATTGATAATTTCAAATCGATTAACATCTTTATCGATTCCTAAACCTCTTTTCATGATGGTAGTCTTTATTTCTAAACCCTTGGATGGATATACTCTTACATTGGTGTTATTATATTGATGAATATAGGCAAGCTCAAAATATTTTATCTTAGTTTTCCCTTCTAAGTAATCTGGATTTTTATCAAATAAACCCTGTGTAATTTCATAATGATTATAACTCAGTTGAATTTCATGAACGGTTGTATATTTTCTTCTATAAAAATAATGCAACTTCCCTTGTAATTTTAAATGTGGATATTGATCATTTCTATAAAATAATAATTTGTTTTCTTGTGTTTCGTAATTCACTTCCCGGCCAGTCAAATAGGATGCCGAAATGCCTAATCCATGTTTTAAATTTTTATCGATGTAAGGAATTTTATAAGAAAATCCGAAAAATTTATTGTACCCTAATTGAATAGACGTTATTATTTCTTCATTTCGGCCTCTAAAATTTCTTCGAGTAATTTCACCTCCATAATTAGTTCTATCAAAAGCCAAATGCTGTTCTTTTAACCAAACATTAAAATTTCTGTCTGCCAATGAAAACATGGGTTTAGCAATCCAATACATTAACTCTGTTACTGTAAAATGAATATCAATGCTATCCTTTTCCACAATATTTACTTGATAATTTACAGTAGAAAATAATTGAAGATTAAGAATTCGTTCTTGATTGTAAATAAGTTCTTCTTCTAATTTTTTAGTTTGGACACTGTCTTTTTCCTGAATACTCATTTCCCGAATAATAATTTTTTCTTTAGTTACTTGATTACCAGAAAAAGTTATTTTTCGTATGTGAAGGTGTGAATAAGGAATTTCACTTATACTAAATAAAATACCTCTTTTGTTTTGCGCTTGCAAAAAAAAAGGAAAAATGAAAAGAATGTTTAGTAAATATTTTTTCAAAATTAGAAGTGCAAAAATAAATGGATTATGATTGAATTAAATCATAAATGTCTAAAGTGTTTTTTCGAAGAATAAATAGTTTATTTCTTTCTATTCTTACTTGCAAAATAGAAGCAGGGTTTGGCAGTAAAATTCTTTTTTCCAAAATAGTTTGTGTTTGATATGAAAACAAGAAGGGAATTTGTTGATACACTAAATAACCATTAAAATATTGAACCGCTTTTGTTTTAAAATGATAAGTTGTATTGTAAAATCCATATAAATCAAACTTATAAATACCTTGTAAAGAATCTACCATAAATAAATTGCGCTCTTGTTCTACCATGTAAATGGGATCAATAGTTTCAGTTAACATGTTTCTCAAATTAGTTGTCGATAACAAGGCCAATTGATTGTCTAACTTCAATAAATTATTAGATGCTTGATCAAATACCCAAATATTTCCATCCATTGAATTTGCCATGCAAGGCGCATTAAAAATACCAATCGTATTTAATTTTAAAACCTGTTTTTTTGAAAGCATATTATCCAAAATAATGATTTGATTAAAATCGGCATAATATAATAGAATACGCAATGGGTTAGTTGCATCTATTTGCGTTACTTTCCCTTTTTTTACTTCATTAAATTGTGCAACACTATCACCTGATGAATTGTATTTTATTAAAAAATTATTTTCTTTAATCACATAGCAATTGCCAATTAAGTCTGTTGTAAATAGTCGAGCCTCAATAGGAATTGACTTCACCAATACCAACGAATCATGAGCCCTTGTAAATAGAGAGATTAGAAGAAACAATACTGTAACAATCACCTTCATAACTACTAAACGAAACATCGTTAACGTAGTGTACTCCATTGTCCTGGTAGTACCAATTTCCAATCAGTACCATCCGTTTCACTGATATATAACCCTTGATCGGTAGCACAAAACCAATAGTTTCTGATTGCATCTGTTCGATAGCGAACTGTTTTACCAATAATATCGCTCACTTTTGCATACCAAGGAATCCCCTTTCCAATAGATTTAAATTGATTTCCACTGAAGCTAAATAAACCTGCACTATCTAAACCTATATAAAATTTACCAAATACTTCTTTTCCAAATAATATTTCGTGGGTATTTGGCAATAATTGTTTTCCTACATACCAATTTAATCCTTTATCTGCACTAAAATAAACGCCTTCAGTACCTTTAAAATCAATAGCAAACAAACTGTCATGAGAATGGCTGATATACCAACTATTTGAAACTGGCAAAGTATTTGGCGAAACGGCAACTACTTGTGTCCAAGGATTCCATGGACTTGGTGATACAGATTGTTTTCTTTCATACAATGTATCACCTTTCATTGCATATAAATCTAAATTATTGGTACGAGTTATTGAACGAGGTAGATCTGGAGTGGCTGCCCAATTGTTATCTGCAGTAAATGATTTTCCAAAATCTTTACTGTATCTAATTCCTGACTCTGTACACAAATAAACAGTTAAATCATTGTCATTATAATAAGACACATTTGGAATAAAATAATTATAAAAAGAATCTTTTGCAGATAATGACTTCCTTACTTTTCCAAAATTACTACTAAGTTGTAAAAATTTTCCATCGTCTTTACTATAATAAAAATTTTGTTTTATGCAGCTAATCACGCTATCTGCAATTACTATTTGACGAATCATCGAATTGTCAGTATAAAATAATGTACTAAAATAAAGTGCATCGTTTGTTTTTTTTAATGTACCGTTGTAGCCTCCAATATACAATGAATAGGGCGTTTTAACAGTGGATCCATTATCTATTTGATTATATTTTTTACAACTGCTGATCCCGACAACTAGAATTAACAAGATTAAAATACTTTGTACAATTTTCATATATAATTTTATTTTAGCATAAATGAATTTCCAATATAAAATTTAAAGTATGTAACTTTATATTTTTCGAATTCACCTATCTTTACCTCAAACTAGACGCTAATATACTATATTTCGTTAGATTTTAACCTAAAAATATCAAATATGAAGATTTCATTTCACGGCGCTGCCAGAACAGTAACCGGTTCAAAACACATTATTCATTTAAATAATGGAAAAAAAATTCTATTAGATTGTGGGCTTTTTCAAGGCTTAGGAGCAGAAACCTTAGAGCACAATCAGCAATTTGGTTTTGATCCTACAGAAATTACCTACATGATTCTCTCTCATGCTCATATTGACCATTCAGGCTTATTGCCCAAATTAGTGAAAGAAGGCTATCAAGGTAAAATATTTTGTACACCTGCTACAGCCGATTTAACTACCATTTTATTGAAAGATTCTGCTTTTATACAAGAAGCAGATATTGCCTATGTAAACAAAAGAAAAATGGCCAAAGGATTACCCCCTATTTCTCCCTTGTACACCATTGCTGATGCCAATAATGTTTTTCCATTATTTGAAAAAGTACCCTACGGCAAACATTATAAATTAGACGACGATATTTCATTTCACTATACCGATACAGGACATATTTTAGGAAGTGCCGCTGTTCATATCACAATCAAAGAAAACGGAAAAGTAACCACCATAACTTTTAGTGGTGATGTGGGGCGCTACAGAGATGTTATTCTCTGTTCTCCTGAAGAATTTCCTCAGTCGGACTATATTATTTTAGAAAGTACGTATGGCAATTCATTGCATGAAGGCATAGCAAATACGGATGATGAACTATACAATCATATTCTTGAAACTTGCATAGAAAATAAAGGAAAATTAATTATTCCGGCTTTTAGCGTAGGTAGAACCCAAGAAATTTTATTTGCTTTAAACAAATTAGAAGTAGACGGCAGATTGCCAGATTTGAATTATTATGTAGACAGCCCATTGTCTGTAAAAACAACCGAAATTATTAAACGCCATGCCGAGCTTTATAATAAACGAGTGGTGCGTTTAATGAAAGAAGATAAATACCCTTTTGAGTTTAAAGGCTTGCATATGATTACGGATGTGGAAGATTCTAAACGACTAAATAACAAAAAGGAGCCCATGGTCATTATTTCTGCATCAGGCATGGCAGAAGCAGGCAGAATTAAACACCACATTGCCAATAATATTGAAAATCCTAGAAATACCATTTTAATGGTCGGTTTTTGTGAATATCATTCTTTAGGAGCTAAATTAATGAGGGGTGAAAAAGAAGTAAAAATATACACGCAGGAATTTCAAGTAAAAGCCAATATAGCATCCATCAAAAGCATGAGTGCACATGCCGATTATGATGATTTATGCCAATTTATAGCTTGCCAAAATGCCTCACATGTAAAGTCATTATTCATTGTGCATGGCGAATACGATGTGCAAGAAGAATTTAGAAATCGATTACTAAAAAAAGGGTTTAAGGATGTAGAAATTCCGAACAGACATCAAGTTTTTAACTTAGAATAAGTAGTTGGTTCTTTATTTAGTTATTCTAAATTGTTCACAATTTGGTATTATTTATATTTGAGCGTTAACAAAACTCATTCGTAAATTTATGCATTCAACTAAATATTTATAATTATGATGTGGCGTAATTTTAACGGACAATCCATAGAAGAACCTATTAAATTTTCGGTAGAAAAAATCATTATTAGAGAAAACGAATTAGGAAACAAACTGAAAGTTTGCATAGGAACAGACTCACAAGTAAAAGGAAGTTACACTGAATTTGCAACCGTTATTGTTTTTTTAAGAGAAGGAAAAGGTGGCTTTATGCTTATTCATAACGAGCAATCTACTGTCAACTATTCTATCAAAGAAAGAATGATTATGGAGGTTTCAAAAAGTATAGAAATTGCCTACGAACTGTGTGAATTATTTACAATATATGATGTTGATATGGAAGTACATGCCGACATAAATACCAACCCACAATTTAAAAGTAATGTGGCATTAAGTGAAGCCACTGGTTATATTTTAGGAATGGGGTTTGCATTTAAAGCTAAGCCCGAAGCATTTGCAAGCTCAAGCTGTGCCAATAAAATGGTTCATTAAATTTTTTAATAAAATTAAAATTCATATTTCATTGTATTTTTACAACGAAATATGAAACTCAACATACAAGATACCTTTACTAAAGAATTACCTGCTGATGCAGTTTTAGAAAACAACAGGCGACAAGTTGTAGAATCTTGTTTTTCTTATGTAAAACCAAGCATACCAAAAAATCCTGTTTTAATTCACGCTTCCAAAGAAGTAGCTTCTTTGTTAGGAATTAATGAAAAAGATATTCTGTCTGAAGACTTTTTGCATATTTTTTCTGGTCAAAAAATATATAAAAATACACAGCCTTTTGCAATGTGTTATGGGGGACATCAATTTGGAAATTGGGCCGGACAATTAGGAGATGGTCGAGCTATTAATTTATTTGAAATTGAAAATAATAATCAACATTATGCGGTGCAATTGAAAGGTTCAGGAGCAACCCCATATTCACGCACGGCCGATGGTTTAGCAGTATTGAGATCTTCTATTCGAGAATATTTATGTAGCGAAGCCATGTATTATTTAGGGATTCCTACCACTCGTTCATTGTCATTAATTTTGAGTGGTGACGAGGTAGTTAGAGACATGTTATATGATGGGCACCCAGCTTATGAAAAAGGAGCTATAGTATGCCGTGTTTCAGAAAGCTTTATTCGCTTTGGTAATTTTGAAATTTTAGCTTCCCGACAAGACACGAAAAATTTAAAATTATTAGCTGATTATACCATCAAACATTTTTACCCAGAAATAAAATCTACTGAAAAAGAAAAATATATAGAACTTGTAAAATGGGTAGCTCAGCGAACGTTAAAAATGATTATTGATTGGCAACGAGTAGGTTTTGTACATGGCGTAATGAATACAGACAATATGTCTATCATAGGCAATACCATTGACTACGGGCCTTACGGTTGGTTAGAAAACTATGATCCAACTTGGACACCAAACACAACCGATATTCAACACAAACGGTATCAATTTGGACAACAAGGAAATATTGCTTTATGGAATTTATATAAATTAGCCAATGCCATCTATCCATTAGTAGAAGAAGCCAAACCATTTGAAGAAATTCTACAAGCATTTCCAAAACAATATAATGAGGCTTATCAAATCATGATGATGCAAAAATTAGGTTTAGAGAACAAACAAGAAAATGATTTTCATTTTATTGAAGAATTAGAATCTATTTTACAACTTGTAGAAACTGACATGACTATTTTCTTCAGAAATCTATCTAATTTTTCTGCAAATTTATCGGTGGATGAAAATTTCAAATGGATTGAATCTGCATTTTATTCAGCAGATTATGCAAATACTGAGGTTTATAATCAATGGAAAATTTGGATTGAAAAATATATAAGCAGGTTGCTTATAGAAACAAACAAAGTAGAAGATAAGAAAGCGTTAATGAATGCTATCAATCCAAAATATGTATTGAGAAATTACATGGCACAACTAGCTATTGATGCTGCTAATGACGGAGATTATCATTTAATAAATGAGCTCTATGAATTACTTAAAAAACCATATGATGAACAGCCTGAGAATGAAAAATGGTTTGCTAAAAGACCTGATTGGGCAAGATACAAAGTAGGATGCTCAATGCTTTCTTGCAGTTCATAAATTTAGTTATATTTGAAGTATGATTACAAAATCCTACTTAACCAATTTAGTTTATAAAGTAAATGGTGCTGCTATTGAAGTGCATAAAGCCATTGGACCAGGCTTGTTAGAAAGCGTTTATCATCAGTGTTTAAAATATGAATTATTTAAACGAAACATTCATTTTGTTTCAGAAATGAAAATCCCAATTCATTACAAAGAAATCAATTTTGAAACAGATTTAAGATGTGATTTATTAGTGGAGGGATCCTTAATTGTTGAGTTAAAATCTGTAAATAAAATTGAACCGATTTTTGAAGCAAAGTTACTATCATATATGAAACTCATGAACATTGCAGAAGGTTTGATGATCAATTTCAACGTTTTAAACATATATAGAGATGGGCAAAAGACGTATGTAAATGAATTGTACAGAGACTTACCTGCTTAAAGTTTACTAAACATTTAAAAAATTAAGACCATTTTAGCTAATTATACAATTTCTTATATTGCCTCATATCTCTAAAATGGTAAATTTTTTACCATATGAGCATTATAAAAGCATTTAAGTTGATTATACAATTTCTTATATTGCCTCATATCTCTAAAATAGTTTAGTGATATTTTACTTATAAAAATTATATAACTAATACGATTTTACAACACTATATTTTGCAACCTTTCGCTCTTTTCTGGATAATCTACATTGTAATGCAGCCCTCTACTTTCTTTTCTGAAAGTGGCAGATTTTACAATTAAATAGCCAATGGTAATCAAGTTTCTCAATTCCAAAAGCTGTGGAGAAAGTGTCGTGGTTTTATATAATTGTTCGGTTTCATCATGCAATAAATCAATTCGTTTCATCGCACGTTCTAAACGAACATTGCTGCGCACAATTCCCACGTAATCACTCATGGTAAGCTGCAATTCCTTCATACTTTGTGTTATCAAAATCATCTCTTTTGGTTCGCTTGTTCCTTCTGCATTCCAATCAGGAATTCCTTCTTTTATTTGAATCGTATCAATTTGCGTTAAGGTGTTTTCATAACAACGATTGGCAAATACCACCGCTTCTAATAAAGAATTACTCGCCAATCGATTCGCTCCATGTAAACCACTGCTTGAGGCTTCCCCACAACAATATAATTGATGAATGGAAGACATGCCATGCTCATTTGTTTTTACTCCACCACAACTATAGTGCGCTGCTGGCGCTACAGGTATAAAATCTTTGCGAATATCAATGCCTATGCTCAAACATTTTTCATAAATAGTTGGAAAATGTATTTTAAAATTTTCAATATCCATGTGTCTGCAATCCAAATAAACATGTTCATCACCCAACAATTTCATTTCACTGTCTATGGCTCTTGCCACAATATCACGAGGCGCTAACGAAAGTCGCGCATCATATTTATGCATAAATTCTTCGCCTTTGCTGTTGCGCAAAATACCCCCATCTCCTCTAACAGCTTCAGTGATTAAAAAAGATTGCCCAAAACGTTTACCAGGCTCAAACAATGCAGTTGGATGAAATTGTATAAACTCCATATTTTCTATTCGACCTTTGGCTCTATAAACCATGGCCATTCCATCTCCTGTTGCAATTTTAGGATTCGTAGTCGTTCTATAAACTTGCCCACAACCTCCTGTTGCTAATAGGGTAATTTTAGAAAGTATTTTTTCGATTAAATGATTGTGCTGATTTAAAACATACACTCCATAACATTCAATATCTTGAGTTGATTTTGTTACCAAATGTCCTAAATGATGTTGTGTAATTAAATCAATGACAAAATAATGATCTAAAATTTGTACATTTTTATAATGTGCTATTTTTTCTAAAAGAGCGCGTTCGATTTCTTTTCCTGTGACATCTTTATGGTGTAAAATTCTAAATTCTGAGTGTCCACCTTCTTTCCCTAATTTAAAATCTCCATCCGCTTCTTTATCAAAATCAGTTCCCCATTCTATAATTTCTCTCATTCGAGCAGGGCCTTCTTTTACAACTAGTTCAACTATTTTTTCATTACACAAACCATCACCAGCAATGAGGGTATCTTTTATATGTTTCTCAAAACTATCTTTTTCTTCATCAATCACTACGGCCACTCCACCTTGAGCGTACTTGGTATTGGTTTCATCCGCATTCGTTTTTGTCAACACGATAATGTTTACATCTGGTCGCTTCATTGCTAATTTTAAAGAATAGGATAGTCCTGCGATACCAGAACCAATTACCAATACGTCTGCAGTCATTTTTATGTTTAGTTTCTTTAATTATCAAAGGTAAAGGAAAATATATTTATTATATTTACACATAAGCTAAACAATCAATTACTCATTACTTTATCTTATTTTTGCAGTAAGTATGAAATACATAAAACAACTTATTTTACTCCTACTCATGGCAACAACTTGCCAAAAAAATTACGCCCAAACCTATGGACAAGACAGTCCTATTCTAGATGAAAATCAAAAAAAAATAGAGCCTATTAAGAAACAATTAAATGAGAATTCTTTAATCAATAATTGGACTTTAGAGCGTTGTATAGAATATGCACATCATAATAATTTACAGATTTCTGAAGCAGAATTAAATGAGCGTTTAGCCAAATTGGTATGGGAACAAAATAAGGCTTCCAGAACACCTACTTTAAATGGTGATGCTACTTTAGGTGAAAGTTATGGTCGTTCTATCGACCCTACATCAAACCAGTTTGTAACCAAAGGATTTTTATACAATACACTTGGACTTTCTTCTCAAGCATTGATATTTGGATGGTTTCAAAAGAAATATCAAATCGAACAAAATCACATAGCGGTCTTATCTGCAAACGAACAATACAAGCAATTAAAAGATGATATATCCTTAAATGTGGCTACTGGTTTTTTAAGAGTTTTATTGGCACGCGAGCAAGTAAAAATAAATGAAGCACAACTTAAATTAGACAATGAACAATATCTCCAAACTGTAAAATTTGTAAACGCAGGTAAATTACCCGAATTGAATGAAGCACAAATGGTAGCGCAAGTATCCAGCGACAGTTCTAATTTAATTAGTGCTATGTATGATGAGCGCATTGCAGTGTTGCAGTTAAAAGCCATCATGAATTTTGATTTTGACGAAAATTTTGATATTCAAGCACCCGATGTACAAAATATAGACATTAGTAATTTATTCAATATCCCCACTCCAGAAGCAATGTATAATACTGCTGTTAAAGGACAACATAAAATGAAATACAATGAGCTACAATTGCTTTCTGCAAACAAAACACTCGACATTGCAAAAGCTGCGCAGTATCCTCAACTCTCCTTTTTTGGAAATTTAGGAACCAATTTTTCTTCTAATGTAAAGCAACTAACAGGACAAACATATGTTGGAGAAACTCAAATTGGTAATATTAATTTCAATGGAAGTAGTTTTCCAATTACTACACCTACATTTGATTATACCACCAAAACCACTCCTTTATTTAAACAATATGGAAATAACATCAGAGCGAATGTAGGCCTAGGATTAACAGTTCCTATTTTTAATGGTTATACAAACAGAACCAGTATCCAAAAAGCAAAAATTGGGTTAGTTAGTCAGCAAATTTCATATGATAGTGACAAACAAAAATTAAAACAAGACATATATACTGCCTTCGAACAAGCAAAAGCATCTTCACAAAAATATACAGCAGCTAAACATTCTCAAGAAGCAGCAAAAAGAGCATTGGATTTTGCCGTAAAGCGCTATGGAATAGGCATGATTAATACATACGAATACACCTCCATCTTAAATAGTTTTTATACAGCTAGCACCTCCGTTTTATCTTCAAAGTATGATCTAATATTTAAACTCAAAGTGCTGGATTATTATATGGGAAATCCATTAAAATTGTAAATTTATTCAATGACAAAAAAACAAACATATTGGTTGATTGGTGGCACTGTCGCATTTGTAGCCATATTAATAGGTCTTTCTAAAACAGGTATGATAGGCAAAGACTCAACGATCAAAGTAGCGGTAGAAGAAGTTTCTGAACACGACATTATTGAATCTGTTTCAGCCAGTGGAAAAATATATCCAGTCGCTGAAATAAAAGTAAGCCCAGATGTATCGGGTGAAGTAACCGACTTAAATGTAGAGGAAGGTGACAGCGTTCGAAAAGGGCAAGTATTAGCTACCATAAACTCTACTGCATATCAATCAGCAGTTAGCAGAGCCAATGCACAATTGAATCAAACCAAAGCAACTGTTTCCAATGCCAATGCATTAATGCAACAGGCTAAGGCACAATTAGAACAAGCCTCCTCTACTTTTCAACGCAATAAACAATTATACAACGACAAAGTAATCAGTGCTGTTGAATTTGAAACCGCTATGGCATCTTACAAATCGGCTCAGGCCAATTACAATGCTGCAATTGAAAATATCAAAGGAAATAAATTTGGTGTAGCCAGCGCACAAGCCAATGTTACAGAAGCTATGCAGTCACTCCGAAAAACCACCATTTATGCTCCAATGGCCGGAATAGTTTCCGCATTATTTGTAAAAAAAGGAGAGCGGGTAGTTGGTACAATGCAAATGGCAGGTACCGAAATTATGCGCGTAGCCAACATGAGCAAAATGAAAGTAGATGTAGAAGTAGGTGAAAATGAAATTCAAAAAGTAAAATTTGGCGACACCGCTAACATAGAAGTAGAAGCCTACCCCTCTCGAAAATTCAAAGGCATTGTAGTTCAAATTTCTCAATCAAGCACAACTTCTGCATTACAACAAGCTGCTGCTACCGACCAAGTTACTAACTACACCGTGAGTGTTGAATTATTACCATCTAGCTACCAAGATTTATTAGAAAAAGATAAGCGGCATTTCCCTTTCAGACCCGGCATGTCGGCATCGGTAGATATTTTGACAACCCATAGAATGAATGTAATTGCTGTGCCTATCAATGCGGTTACCACTCGTGAAGAAGAAGAAAAAGAGTTGAAAAAAGATGAAATAAAAGAGTATGTTTTTGTAGTAACGAAAGAGAATAAAACAGCCTTAAGAGAAGTAAAAACTTCGATACAAGACAACGAATTTATAGAAATTGTCAGTGGTCTAAAAGTTGGTGAGCAGGTAATCATCGCACCATTTTCTGCCATCGCCCGTACCTTAAAAAAAGATATGAAAATTAAAATAGTTCCTAAAAAGGAATTATTTGACAATAAAGAAAAAGAAGAATAGTACTGCTGAATAAATATAACTTTTGAATATAATTTACGAATGGCTAAACCAATTTTGCCAAGATTTATAATCACTTTATTAATCAATAGAAGAAAGGGAGAATAAACAAAATTATAGAAGTAGCATAAAAATTACCTACTAATTTTCTCAAATCAATATACTAGAATATTTATTTTACTCTCAACTCAATGCCTTTTTTACTGGCTTTAATTGAAGGAATCAGCGATGCCAAGGCAGCAATAAAAACGACTGTTGAAAGCACTAGAATAAAATCTACAATATGTAGTTTTACTGGATAGGCATCTATCAAAAAAGAATCCCCAGCACCCAATTTTACAAAACCAAAATGTTGCTGTAAAAGACAAATGACCAAGGCAAAAACACAGCCAATGACAGCGCCCAACATAGACAATAAGACACCGGTACTTAAAAATATTTTTTGAATCAGATTGTTTTGCATCCCCATCGTTTTTAAAATGGCAATGTCTTTTTCTTTTTCGATGACTAACATGGAAAGCGATCCAATAATATTGAATGAAGCAATCACTAACATTAATGTAAGGATAGAATACACAGCCCAACGTTCGCTTTTAAGTACAAAATAAAGGGTCTGATTTTGTTCAAGTCGCGTTTCTATTTTAAAGGATTGCGATTTAAAAAGTTTTTGCAAACTGGATTTTACATCATCTACAATTGCATTATTTTTTAATTTTATTTCAATCGATGAAAGTTCATTTGGCTTGTCAGCTAAATTTTGTACGCTTTGTAAAGAGGCAAAACCATATTGATTATCGATTACATCTTGCAATAAATATACACCGCTCACTTGATATAAACTACTTGAATACACATCACTGGGATTAATCGAATTAAATGCTGCATTTTTTTTAAATGCATAACAATTCATAGGCATTGCTGATTGTTCATTTATACTCAATTTGTTACTTACCCCAAGTCCTAAAACAATTTTTGGAACTTCATTTTCTATATCCTTAAAATAAGCTTTGCCATATTTAATGTGCTTACTAAAATTTGTCACTTGGTCATATTGCTCATCAACTCCTTTAATGACTCCAATCATTTGAGTTTCGTCGTTTGCCATTAATATTTTTTCCTCTAACGAATAGGAAATCGATTGAATACCTTTTACAGATTTTAATTTTAACTTATTGTCTTCAGAAAACTGAAAATTTTTCCCAACTGCTGCAGTGATTTTTATTTCGGGATAAAAGTCAGAATAAAGTTCTTTTATAAAACCCTCAAAACCATTAAAAACGGAAAGCACAATAATGAGCGCTGCTGTTCCAACTGCCATAGCGGCAACACTTACCCAAGAAATAATTTGAACTGCTTGGGTAGATTTTTTTCCTTTAAGATATCGCCATGCGAATGTTAAAATCATGCGCTGTGAAATTAGAATATTTTTTTGACTATTTGTTTTTTAACAAAATATTACGTTTCAAATAAGCCCGAACGTAAAAAGCTGCCTTACTTTTGATAGTAGAAATTAATAAACATGGAAAACACAGAAATTGAAGTGATCGAAAAATCTAAAATACTTTTAGTTGAAGATGACACTAATTTTGGAAGGGTATTAAAAAATTATCTAGAACTAAATGACTATGAAGTTGAATTGGCTCGTGATGGAATTTTAGGGTTAGCTGCTTTCAGAAGAGAAAAGTTTGATTTATGCCTTTTGGATGTGATGATGCCTAATTTAGATGGTTTTTCATTAGCAGAGGAAATAAGAAACATTGATTTAGATGTTCCTTTGTTTTTTTTAACAGCAAAAAATTTAAAAGAAGATATTTTAAATGGGTATCGTTTAGGTGCGGATGATTATATTTTAAAACCTTTTGACAGTGAAATTTTATTACATAAAATAAAAGCAATCATTAAGCGAAATACGGAAGCATCTGATAAGCAAAATGTAACTTTTGAATTTAAAATTGGCAAATTTAACTTTAACAGCAAGTTGCGTGAGTTAAGCTTAAATGGTGGAGAAATACATATTTTATCTCCTAAAGAAAATGCGCTGTTAAAAATGTTTTGTGAAAATATGAATGATTTAACAGCCAGGGAAGATGCATTGAAAAAAATATGGGGAAGCGATACCTATTTCAATGGTCGAAGTATGGATGTATATGTTGCCAAATTACGTAAGTTTTTAAAAGAAGATGAACAAGTAGAGATTGTCAACATTCATGGAAATGGATTTAGATTAAACGCACCTGTTTTAGCATAGTTTTGGGTTTTTTAGTGATTAACAGCGATTCGGATTTTTTCGGATCGCTTTTTTTTGATGGCAATAAATTAATGAATGCGTCTTTTCGTTTTCAAATGCCCGATTTGTATACCGTTTGGAAATCACTTGTCAACTATTTTTTATTTAATAAGCAGCTCCTTAAATGATTAGATGAAATTTTTCTAGAAGTTAATATTATTCCGCTGGTTTTAAATATTTAGTTTTTTTGTAACATTCGTTTTAATAGCTTTGTAATTCAATTGCCTCTGTATTTTGGTGGGTTGAAGTAACATTGAAAATTATGAAACGAAGTATAAAATTTTTATGGATAAGTTTATTAATTGGTATCGTTGGATTTAATCTGATGATATGGATGATAAATGCTGGTTGGATGGGCTATATGCCTAAAATGGAAGAATTAGAAAATCCTCAATCTGCCACTGCATCCGAAATTTATTCTAACGAAGAAAAAGTTATTGGTAAACTCTATTTAGAAAATAGAGAACCTGTAAAATATGCAGAAATTTCTCCCAAAGTATTTGATGCATTGGTTTCTACCGAAGATGAACGTTTTTATGAACACAGTGGCATAGATGCTGAAGCGATTGGTCGTGCTTTATTTGGCGTAATTACTTTTAACCCCAGTGGAGGAGCTAGTACAATCACTCAACAATTAGCAAAAGCATTACTAGATCAAGGTTCGGGAAATATTTTTGCTCGTTTACGTGAAAAATTGAAAGAGCAAATTGTAGCGGTTAAATTAGAAAAAAACTTAACCAAAGAAGAAATTCTAACCTTGTATTTAAATACCGTTCCTTGGGGTTACAATTCATTCGGAATTAAAAGTGCCGCGAAAACCTATTTCAATAAATTACCCAAAAAATTGAATACAGAAGAAGCTGCTTTATTGGTTGGTATGTTGAAAGGCTCTTCAATGTATAACCCTGTTAAACACCCAGAAAAAACAAAAGATAGACGCAATACGGTGTTAGACCAAATGGTTAAAAACTTTAAATTATCTGCCAGCGAAGCACAAGCATTAAAAGCAAAACCAATTGTCTTGGATTTTTCTCCTATGAGCGATTCTCATCATACAGGCGTGGCTCCTTATTTTCGTCAAGTTGTAGAGCAAGATGTAAAAGCATGGTGCAAAACCAAAGGATTGAATTTATACAAAGATGGATTAAAAATATATACCACCATAGATACCACAATGCAAGCAATGGCTGAACGAGCGGTTGAAAAACAAATGTGGGGTAAAATGCGATCGGTTAGTGCGAAAGGTTGGGAAAAACATAAATCAACCTTAAACCGTGCCATCAAAGAAAGCGACCGTTACAAAGCCTTGAAAGAAGAAGGTTTAAGTGAAGATGAAATCATGAAAATCTTCAATACAAAAACCCGCATGAAAGTGTTTGCTTGGAATGCAAAACGCGAAAAAGATACCACCATTTCTCCTATTGACAGCATTAAATACATGAAAGGATTTGTGCAAACAGGTTTCTTAGTGGTTGACCCTGCAACTGGTGAAGTGAAAGCTTGGGTAGGGGGTATCAATCACAAATACTTCCAATATGACCACTGCAATATCAACACAAAACGTCAAGTAGGATCTACCATTAAACCTATTTTATACTGTTTAGCAATCGACAACGGGTATTCTCCTTGCCAAGCAGTTTCATTAAACAAAACATTTTTCCCTGGTCATGGTTGGTACGGGCCAGATAGAGCTGGAGGCTCTATGCCAATTAAAACAGCCTTAGCCTACTCAAAAAACAATGCCACTGTTGCTATTTTAAAATTGGTTGGGATTGAACATTTTGTAGAATTTGCAGCCAAGCTTGGTATCGTGAGTAAAATGACTTCTGTGCCTTCGGTTTGTTTAGGGGTGGATGATATTTCAATCATTGAAATGTTGAGGGCTTACACAATGTTTCCGAATTATGGAATTAATACCAAACCCGTTTACATTACTCGTATTGAAGACAGAAATGGCAATTTATTAGAGAATTTTGTACCAGAAAGAAAAGAAGTAATTAATGAAAAAACGGCTTATAAAATGATCCGTATGATGCAAGGAACCGTATTGTTTGGAACAGGTAAACGATTAAAGCCAGGGTGGAATATCAAAGGTGAATGTGCCGGTAAAACAGGAACTACCAACAGCGAGTCCGATGCTTGGTTTATTGGATACACACCTCAATTATTAGCCGGTGCATGGGTAGGTTGCGATGATAAATTTATTGGTGTAGGATTGGGTGAAGGTGCAAAAGCTGCCATGCCTATTTGGGGCGAGTTTTTTAAACAAGTACAAGCAAGCAATAAATTAAAATATGCTACCATAGAGCAATTTGAAAAACCACTTTCTATGGAAGGATTAGATGAATGCGATGCGGCTGATCAAATCAGTATTCAACGTGCCGAAGCAACTATGAACGTATCTAGAGGTGAGCAAGAAGTTTTGGAAAATGAAGAGCCAGGTGAAAAAGGATTTGAGTTAGACGTGCCAAACGATTACTAAATATGGTTTCTTTCACTAAAATTGCAATCGTCTATCTCTTTTTATTTTTTCCACTTGTGCATTTTGCACAAACTTCTAGCAATAAAAATTTAAATAGTACCACTCAATCTGGGGAGGTTTTAACCTACAAAATATATTATACGCTTGCTGGGATTTATGCCAACACAGCGGAAGTTACTTTCTCAAACACCTTAGAAAAATTAAACAATAAACCTGTTTATCATTTTGTGGGCAATGGAAAAACCTATCCTTCCTACGACTGGTTTTTTAAGGTGCGGGATGTGTATGAAAGTTTTGTAGATACGTCCACTATGTTGCCTTATAAATTTATTAGAAACGTGTCGGAAGGAAAAAATAAAATATATCACCAAGCCATTTTTAATCAAACCAACAACACCGCCATCAGTACCCAAAAATTAATTAAAACACCTGCTTCTGTGCAAGATGTTTTATCCTCAATTTACTATGCTAGAAATATCGATTTTTCGAAAGCAAAAATAAATGACAAAATTTATTTCAACATGTATTTAGATGATGTGGTTTATCCCATTTACCTGACCTACTTGGGTAAAGAAAAAATTAAAACCAAATTTGGCACCTACAACACTTTAAAATTTAGGCCCAAACTCATTGAAGGAACTATTTTTACAGGGGGCGAGAAAATGACTGTTTACGTAACTGACGATCAAAATAAAATACCTGTATATATAGAAACTCCCATTATTGTAGGCGCTATCAAAGTATATTTATACGCAGCAAAAGGATTGAGAAATTAATGAACCGAATCATAACAATCTAAAGCAATCATTATCTAATATTGTTCGTACCAACTAAATTGATCTTGTACGATTTTTGATTTTTCTTTTTTTAAATAGGCTAAAAAAGAGGTAGAAACGGGTGAATGTTTTTTTCCTTTTAACCATATTAAACTCCATGTTGTTTTAATGGGTAGTCCTTTAATAGGTATAATTTGTAATTCATTATTATGCAATTCATTTTTAATACCAATCAACGGCATAATAGAATAACCCAATCCAGCCAATAAGGATTGCTTCACTGCTTCATTAGAAGTCAACTCCATCTTTTTTAAAGCAGCTATTTTATTGCGTTCAATAAAGCTTTCCATTATTTGCCGAGTGTCTGAACCTTTTTCTCTAAATAGTAAAGGCAATTCGTTGAAAATTTCTTTCGGACTGTTTGTTTTTTTAAATGTTGTTTGGGTATTTCCTACCAAGTATAATTTATTTTGAAGTAAATCAAGTTTCTCAACATGTAATGTATTGGGCAAAATTGAAACCAATGCAAAATCAATTTCATTATTTTCCAAACTTTCAACCACTTTACTCTTATTGGTTACATCCATCAATAATTCAATTCCGCTGTGTTGTTTCATAAAATCAGTTAAAAAATAAGGCATTACATACTTTCCGGTAGACACCACTGATATCTTTAAACGCCCTGTCAACTGACCCTTGTAAGCCAATGTCTTGTTGTTTATGGCATGCACTTGATTGATTACATTTTCTGCTGCCTCCGCAATTTCAAGTCCAAAATCTGTAATGTAAATTTTTCGACCCACCACTTCCGTGAGTGGAATATCAAATTGATCTTGTAAATTTTTTAATTGAATAGACACCGCTGGCTGTGTAAGATTTAACTCTTCCGAAGCTTTGGTAATACTTTTGGTTTGCACAATTTTTAAAAATATTTGCAACTGATTTAACGTATAATTCATAAAATATTTTTATGGTTTATATTACAAATATAAATATTAACTTATAGATTAGAAATGTCAATTTTACAAAATTCAAATAGCATATGCATTGAGGTTTTGAATTAAAAAAAGAAAATGAAAAATGATACAAACAGTTATTGTATCAATATTAAAGACTAAAAAATATCCTGATAATTTCAGGATTAAACACTTATCAGATTGATGAATAATGATACGATATTTGCGGGCAGAAATTTAGTTATTGCAACCAAGCATAATAAAGAAAAAGTAATAGCGCCTATTTTGGAAAAAGAATTGGGACTTACAGCCTTTACAATTGATGATTTAAATACCGATTTATTCGGAACATTTACTGGTGAAATAGACAGAGAAAATGATCCTTTAGAAACAGCAAGAGCCAAATGTTTACGGGCAATGCAATTGGCAAACTGCGATTTAGCCATTGCCAGTGAAGGCTCTTTTGGTCCACACCCATCTATCGTTTTTGCTCATGCCGATGATGAAATTTTATTATTGATCGATAAAAAAAATGATTTAGAAATTTTTATTCGGGTACTCACTACTGAAACTAATTTCAATGCAGCAACTATTACAACAAAACAAGAATTAAAAGATTTTGCCATTAAAACTAAGTTTTCCTCGCATGCATTGATTTTAAAAAAATCAAAAGATGATTTTTCCGAAATGGTGAAAGGCATTACCGATTGGGAAGTATTGTCTGCTACCTTTAAAGAATTCATTAGCTCCAATGGAAGTGCATACATTGAGACAGACATGCGGGCGATGAACAATCCTACAAGAATGCAAACTATTGAAAAAGCCACTCACAAATTAGTTGCAAAAATAAAAAATTGTTGCCCAACTTGTCATACACCCGGATTGGGAATTACGGCTATCAAGGAGGGCTTATTGTGTAGCTTATGCAATAAGCCTACAAAATCGATTCTAAGCCATTTATATGAATGTCAAAAATGTGATTTTGTGAAAGAAGAGAAATATCCGAATCAAAAGGAAACAGAAGAACCTATGTATTGCGATTATTGTAACCCTTAAAAAAATATAAATTGATTACTAAAAATATAGAACTGGCTATTCAAGTATTAAACGAGGATAACCTCGTTGCCATTCCTACAGAAACCGTTTATGGGCTTGCAGGGAATGCTTTTAGCGAATCGGCTGTGCATCAAATTTTTGAATTAAAAAATCGACCCCTACACAATCCCTTAATTGTTCACATTCAATCCATTGATTATTTAAGCGAAGTTGCGAAAGAAATTCCTGATAAAGCTTATCAATTAGCCAAAGCTTTTTGGCCTGGACCATTGACCTTAGTTTTAAATAAAAAAGATACAATTCCCGATGTGGTGAGCGCACAAAAAAATACGGTTGCCGTCAGGGTGCCCAACCATCCTCTTTTGTTAGAGTTATTGGCGAATATTGATTTCCCAATTGCAGCACCCAGTGCCAATCCATTTGGATCCATAAGTCCTACATCGGCCATGCATGTAGCAAATTATTTTGGAGACGAGTTGGAAATCATTTTAGATGGTGGCGAATGTGAAAAAGGAATTGAATCTACGATTGTAGGTTTTGATGGCGAAGACGCCGTACTTTATCGCATGGGTGCTATATCCATTGAAGATATTAAAAAAGAAATTGGAGACTTACAATTGATTACGAAAAATGATATCAACCCAGAAGCTCCGGGCATGCTATCAAAGCATTATGCACCCAAAACAAAAATGTACCTTACAAATCATGTGCATGAATTGATACAAAATTTCAATCATCAAAAAATAGGCGTATTGCTTTTTGAAAAAAATTTATCAGAACAACACATCAAACATCAAGAAATATTATCTGCAACAGGCAATTTGAACGAAGCTGCTAAAAATTTATATGCTGCTATGCATCGATTGGATCACAGCCATTTAGACATCATTGTGGCAGAACGATTACCCGATATTGGGTTAGGTAAAACCATCAACGATAAATTAGAAAGAGCTTCAAAAAAAGAATAAATGTAAACTGTGATACGGAATGCCAATATTTACTATTGGTGGTTGTCTCACCAAACAATGGATTTTTTTAAAATGAGTTTCAAGCTACTGATAAGGAAATACAAGCTAAAATGAATCCAACCGATTCATGCAATTGTAAAATCTTGCAATATAATTAATCACACCGATTAAAGTTTTAATGCAACCAATCAATGTAATTGCAAATTCTTGCAATGTAATTAATCACACCGATTAAAGTTTTAATACAATCAATCAATGTAATTGCAAATTCTTGCAATGTAATTAATCACATCGATTAAAATTTTAATGCAACCGATCAATGTAATTGCAAATTTTTGCAATGTAATTAATCACACCGATTCATTTTTTTCTATTGGTGGGTGCCTCACTCACCAATGAATTTAAAAGTATCGTATGGGATATTGTCTAATTCAATCACAAGTATTAATTTTGAATATTCTAAATAAATAAAAATGAAAAACAAAATTTTATTACTCATTGCCGTGGCAACCCTAGGATTGACTGCTACTACCCTGGCACAAGTACCCTCTTATGTACCTAGCAATGGGCTGGTTGGCTATTGGCCTTTTAATGGCAATGCCAATGATGAAAGTGGGAATGGAAATAATGGAACAGTAAATGGAGCGACGTTGACAACGGATAGAAACGGCAATGCGAATAAAGCATATAGTTTTGATGGGGTGGATGATTATATATTTATAGTAAATTCATTACTTGCTGCTAGTGAAACCTCATTTTCAATTTCTATTTGGGTTAACCCAAATATTTTTTTTAATAATTACTCAGAACTTATGTGTGATAGAGGAACCTTGACTTATGCACATAAATATCGAATTTCAATTGCAGATAATGGAGCTACATCACAACCAGCTACATTTTATTGCTTGATGGGTGATGGATTGGGTGAAACTCATTGATATGATACAATATTTTTGAATTTAAATTTATGGTCACACTATATTGTTGTATTTAATTCAGTTCTTGGAGAGATGAGAACATACAAGAATGGGAATTTAACAGATGTTAACCCTTCCTCTGGTGTGGGGAGTGGTTATCCGAATCAAACTACTCCAACTTATATTGGGAAAAGTATTAGCCATGCAGGTTTTGATTATGGATTTCATGGTTTAATCGATGACATCGGAATCTGGAACCGTGCTTTAACCCAACAAGAAATCACTGCATTGTACAATGGTTGTCAACTAGCAGTAAATACCCAACCTGTCAGTCAAACCATCAATATCAACAACAACGCCCAATTCATAGTAGGTTCATCTGATACCAACGCTACCTATCAATGGCAAACAGACCTTGGAGTAGGGTTTCAAAATGTAAGCAATACAGGGCAATACAATGGCACTAGCAATGATACATTATCGGTTGCTAATGTTAGCATGAGCAACAATAATCAATCATTCCGTTGTATTATCAACAGTGGTTCATGTGCAGATACTTCAAATGTTGCTGTACTTACAATCAACAACAATGTTGGCATCCATGAAATCGCTCAACACAATTTATTCTCTGTTTTTCCAAACCCAGCCCACAATGTAATCAATGTAAAAGCAGATCATAAACTCATTGGTTCTGTATTTACCATTTATGATAATACAGGCAAAGCCGTACAATCGGGTAAAATAAACGCAGCAAATACAAGCATTGAATTGAGTAATTTATCCAGTGGTTTTTATATGTTCAGCTTGGGAGAAAATAGAAAGCAATCCTTTAAAATAATTAAAGAATAAGCAGCAAGTTAGTTTACAATAAAACAAAAAAATCCGAAGCATTTTGCTTCGGATTTTTTATATTAATAAAACTGAAAAATTATTTGATCACACCCAACTCTTTACCTACTTTGGTAAAGGCTGCAATGGCTTTGTCTAAATCTTCCCGTTCGTGTCCTGCGCTAATTTGTACCCTTATTCGTGCATTGCCTTTGGCTACTACTGGGTAAAAGAAACCCACTACATAAACGCCTTCTTCTAACATACGAGCGGCCATTTTTTGAGCCAATGGAGCATCATATAACATGATAGGCACAATAGGATGTATGCCAGGTTTAATATCGAAACCAGCGTTGGTAATTTGCTCTCTGAAGTAAAGTGTATTTTGCTCCAATTTATCTCTTAAAGCAGTTGTTTCGCTCAACATATCTAAGATAGCAATAGAGGCACCCACAATGCTAGGCGCTAAGGTATTTGAAAATAAATACGGACGGCTTTTTTGACGCAACATATCGATCACGGCTTTACTTCCCGATGTGAAACCGCCATTCGCACCGCCTAAGGCTTTTCCTAAGGTTCCGGTAATGATATCAATTTTACCCATCACACCACAATGCTCATGTACCCCACGACCTGTTTTACCTATAAACCCACTGGAGTGACATTCGTCTATCATCACAATGGCATCATATTTTTCGGCCAAAGCTACAATCTTGTCTAATTGAGCAATGGTTCCATCCATACTAAACACGCTGTCTGTTGCAATCATTCTGCTTCTGCAATGTTGCGTAGCGATCAGCTTTTCTTCTAGTTCTTGCATGTCGTTGTGTTTGTAACGATGGCGCTCAGCCTTACACAAACGCACTCCATCAATAATAGAAGCATGATTTAATTCATCTGAAATGATGGCATCTTGCTCATTCAACAAAGGTTCAAAAACACCTCCATTGGCATCAAAAGCAGCACAATATAAAATGGTGTCTTCGGTACCTAAAAACGCTGATATTTTTTGTTCTAATTCTTTGTGAATGTCTTGTGTACCACAAATAAAACGCACACTGCTTAAACCATATCCACGATCATCAATTGCTTGGTGAGCGGCTTCAATGGTTTTCGGGTGAGAGGAAAGTCCTAAATAATTATTGGCACAAAAGTTCAACACGGGTTTGCCATTGGCCATAATGTGTGCCGATTGTACTGATGAAATAATTCTTTCTTGTTTAAATAATCCAGCTGCTTCAATTTCAGAAACCTCGGCTTTTATTCTATCTACAAAATTGTTGTTCATAATTTATTCCTTAATTTTTTAGGTGACAAAGGTAAATTGTATTCTGTTTATTTCAGCATTATCTGAAAATAAAAGAGAGGACATTTTCTGTCCTCTCTTTGAATATTTGCTTAATCAAATATTAGTTTTTTTGCACTTTGCTGACTTGCATCAGTTGGTTGTTTTCTAATATTTGGATGGTATAAATTCCGCTAGTCAATGCACCTAAATTCATTTTGATATTATTTGCACCAACTGCTAATTTAGACTGAATTTCTTTGATTACTCGTCCACTCATATCCAACAATTTAATCGTATTGTTTTGCGCTTTTGTGGTATATACATCAATGTATAACTCATCCGTCGTTGGATTAGGATAAATGCTTACTGTACTACCGTTTGAACCCCAAATTAAATCAACTACATTGGTATTGACAATTGATTTACCATCTAAATCTACTTGCTCTAATTTATAATAATTATGGCCTAAAGCAGGTTGGGTATTTTCGAAACGATAGTTCAATACTTGGTTGCTATTTCCATTGTTTGCTTTAGAAGGAATCGTTCCCAAAGTGCTGTAGTCTTTTCCATTGTTACTATACAACAAATTGAAATGAGCATTGTTTAACTCGCTCGTTGTAGACCAAGTGATTAAATCGGTTGTGGCTGTTTTACGACCTTTAAAATCAGTAATAGCAGCAGGCAATGCCGAGTTGTTGATAGGATTGCATGCATGACAGTAGAAACCACTGAAGCTGGTAACCGGGAAAGTAACTTCCCATCTATTTGCCGTTGCATTCCATGTTGCTGTTACAGTGTGCACAATGGTACTAGCTCCAGGAGCACCTGGTAAAAACCCTTGTGGCACTTGAGATATACAGAAAGTAGCTGTGCCTACTGATTGCACCGCAGGAATTTGCGGAAATGTGCCAGCAGCTGCATTGTAATCATCAAAATCATCTTGTGTGAAATACAATGTAATATCAGCAGGACCTTGATTTTGAGGAGTGATGATATAGTATCTTGGTAAATACGGTTGTAAATTGTATGTAGGAACGGTTGGTAAAACGGTTACACAAGCATTCACATTGCCTAAAGTATTTCCTCCATTGCCATCATTTACCGTTGCAATTAAATTATCGCAAGAAGCACCATAATAATTTAAAGTCGTTCCATCCGTTTGGTTTTGATTTTGACAAAAGTTACCAGGCACCGATGCTATATTTAATGGAGTTGCATTAGACAATCCACCATTTGCAGGGTTTGTTGCAGATACGGTAGTTGAAATAGTACACATATTCGCATCTACAGAAGTAACCGTATAGGTGATACCGCCTATTAAATTATTGAAGATACCATTGGAAGGTTGAACTGGTCCTACAGGAGCAATCGTATAAGGATTTCCACTGTTTGAATTTACCAACACAGATCCTCCAATTACACCAGGGCATTTTGAAGATAAATACAGTGAATTATTAAATGCAGTTTGAGCATACACAAAAACACTTACCGATGAAGTTGCCGAGCACGTATTGGCATCTGTCCCCGTAACGATATAATTTGTGTTACCCGATGTGGTAGGCGTATAGGCTACATTGTCCGAAGGCGTATTGGTTCCATCGGTCCAAGTATAGGTTCCTGAAACACCTGCTCCACTTCCAGTTAAAATAGTAGATGAACCAAAACAAATTGGGGTAGCAGAAGCGGATGCAGTGATGATTGGCAATGCATTTACTAATAAGTTTACTGAAGAAGTTTCTGAACAACCATTTGCGTCTGTTCCCACTACAGTATAGGTCGCATTACCTACCGCAGAAGGAGTATAGAATTGATTATCTATTACGCCTCCAGTCCAGTTGTAAATAGCATTTGCACCAGCCCCTCCACCTTGGAACAAGGCAGCTTGTCCAATACAAATTGGAGAGTTAACACTAGCAGTTACATTTGGCAATGGATTTAAATATATGGTTTGTAAAGCCGTATTTACACAACCATTCGTATCGGTACCAACAACTTGATACACACCTGCTATGGCTGGTGTTAACGTACTATCACTTGTTAAGGTAGCATTTCCATTCCAAGTATAACTGAGCGCACCCGAAGCAGTTAATGTTACTGGGTCTCCTGTACAAACAGAGTCATTAGGAAGTGCATTGGTTGTAATAATTGGCAATGGATTAACCACCACTTTTGCCGAATCTCTGAATGGATTAACACAACCATATGCTAAATCTGTGTATTGTGCATAATAAGTGGTTGTATTTGTTGGGGACACTGTTATAGAAGTAGAACCTATATTTGTTCCACCGGTTACAGCATTCCAATAGCTCACACTACCAAATATTGGAGCAGCAGGTGCCACAAAATTTGAAATGGTTAAATTTCCTGGAGTAACGTCATTGTCTATGGTATACATACTTAATGTTAACACGTCGCCAGCAGAAACTGGAATTGACATTACCCCTGTTTGCGTATTAGGCGTTGTGATTGCACCTACATTAAAGGTTGGTAACATAATAGGTGTACCACCATTGATAGAATAGTATGGAACATCATTTTGAGCATAATCATTTGTAAAATATGACCAATTGAAAGATACTACTCCATCACATCCTATGGTCTTAGAATAATTTGTATACCCATCATCAAAATTTGTGTTTTGATTAGTACCAGAAACGATTACGATACTTGCTGGAACATTACCGGTACTTACAAATCCATTTGGATTTACATTTGAACTCGTTAATGTCCAGTTTGAAGGGTCGTAATATCCTTGAAAATTATTCGTTGTACCTGGACAAACTGTTGCTACATTTCCATTAATAGTGGTTGAATTTCCAAAACAAATAGTATCTATAATTGGATTTAGTGTTCCTATTATTAAATCTCTAACATTTACTGTTGCTACACTTGTTCTTGTACATCCGTAAACATTGGATGCGGTAATAGTATAATTCGTTGTATAATTAGGAGCTACTTTTGGATTATTAATATTTACATTGTTGATGTATTGATTGGATGTCCATGTATATCCTGTAACTGGCGATTTTGTAAACATCCATCCTTCATTAGTTGCAGACCAAGCATCTGTCGAATTTCTGCCTGAAACTACAGTAGCGGCTGTTCCAGTACTATTTTCTACTCCCATTGTAGTCATATCACCTGCTGCAGTTACAACTGATTGAATTTGCAATTCGACAGCATTAATAGTTTCATGTAGGATAATTTGTCCGGTAACATTTCCACTGGTACCGCCAACTCGAGGAACATTGATATAACGGACAATTAATTTTCTGTTAGGTGCCACTCCTTCCACAAAATAATCAATTTTACCAGCTGCTGTCAAATCTAAATCTTCCCAAGCTAGCGCAATTAAATTATTAGGTGCTAAGTTGCTAGGTATTATTTGCCCGCTGCAGCAACCTGCAACATTTAATGGAGAACCAAAGGTGATAAAACCATTAGTTGAAAGGTGAAAAGTAGAATAATTATTACCATAAAATTCAAAATTGAAT
>Ga0114980_10000464_pt1 | contig 29552 bp, 21 predicted proteins | sample S_140806_EF_Meta_FD_87018 | JGI IMG/M metagenome (GOLD analysis project Ga0114980, IMG submission 87018) | Freshwater microbial communities from Lake Simoncouche, Canada to study carbon cycling - S_140806_EF_MetaG | ecosystem: Environmental > Aquatic > Freshwater > Lake | place: Lake...
CTCGTTAAATAAACTAAGTGGGTCGCATATTTAGGAATGCTGTTGTCATTACTTAAGTCTTGTAATTGATGTATATGATCTTCTATTTTTACAAATTCTACATAGCGATTTTTAATTTTTCGGGAACGAAACCAAACATACATTACACAAAACAATACCCCTCCTACTATTAAAGTTACATAACCCCCTAAAGGGAATTTTTCTAAATTGGCAATTAAAAAACTAATTTCAATCGTTATATAAACAAATAAATAGGTATAAACAAAAATTGGCTTGGCTCTTCGTGAAACTAAAAAATTAGCAAATAAAATAGAGGTCGCTAACATACACAATGTGATGGCCAATCCATAAGCTGCTGCCATATTTGAAGATGAACGAAAGTATAATGTAATCCCTACACAGCCAATATATAATAGTAAATTAATCGATGGGATATACAATTGACCCTTCGCTTCTGTAGGGTAATTAATTTTCATTTTAGGCCAAAGATTCAAACGCATACTTTCACTGATTAATGTAAACGAACCGCTTATTAATGCTTGTGATGCGATTATAGCAGCTAAAGTTGCAATTATTAAGCCAACAAGTTTAAACTGCTGTGGCATCACGCCATAAAAAGGATTAAACCCATTGCTTATTAATTCTTCAGTAATTAAGTGGCCTTTGTGATTGGCTAACAACCATGCTCCTTGCCCTAAGTATTGTAAGATTAAAGCAAATTTGACAAATACCCAACTATATCGAATATTCCCTTTCCCACAATGTCCTAAATCCGAATACAAAGCTTCTGCCCCTGTTGTACATAAAAAAACAGCGCCTAAAATCCAAAATCCTTTTGGATAAACCGTTAAAATTTTAATTGCATAATAAGGATTTAATGCTTTGAAAATTTGAATATCATCTCCAATGTGTAATAAACCTAATACGGCCAACATTGCAAACCAAAGTAACATAATCGGACCAAATAATTTACCGATAGATGCTGTACCAAATTGTTGCACAAAAAACAACAATGAAATAATTAGAATAACGATCCAAACTATCGTGTTTTCAGTTACAGAATGAAAAGCAGGCAATTGTCTTAAACCTTCAATGGCTGACGAAACTGAAATTGGCGGTGTAATCATGCCATCAGCTAATAAAGCTGCACCTCCAATCAATGCTGGTACTACTAACCATTTTTTTTGTCGCCTTACTAAAGCATATAAAGAAAAAATACCTCCTTCTCCTTTATTGTCTGCTTTGAGTGTGAACAAAACATATTTGATTGTGGTTTGTAAAGTAAGTGTCCAAATAATACAAGACAATCCTCCAATGATTAATAATTCACTGACAACTTTACCTTTTAAAATCTCATTGAATACATATAAAGGAGAAGTGCCAATATCACCATAAATAATGCCCAAAGCAATTAATATACCGGCAGCTGAAACTTTGTTAAGTTTGGAATGTGAACTCACGACATTTTTATTTTGAATCAGCAAATATATATGTAAATATGAATTATGGATTATGAATTGCGAAATATTAACGGCAATATTCTATTTCAATTTTTCACAATATGAAATCTAACATCTTACTTAATACCCTTTACTATAATTGAAAGTTATAGGAAATTATAATTTGATTTATTGATTTCCTAATTGGTAATTTGAAATTCGTAATTGATTGAATACCTTTGCCACATGCAAACGATAAATATGTCATTAACACAACAATTAATTGAGAGAGAAGAAAAATACAATGCGCATAATTATCACCCTTTACCAGTAATGCTTACAAAAGGGAAAGGTGTTTATGTTTGGGATGTTGAAGGTAAAAAATACTTCGATTTTTTAAGTGGATATTCTGCAATTAACCAAGGGCATTGCCATCCAAAAATTATTGATGCTTTAGTTGAGCAAGCCAGTATTTTAACATTAACTTCAAGAGCTTTTCATAGTAATTTACTAGGTGAATACGCTGAATTTATTACTCAATTTTTTGGATATGACAAAGTATTGCCAATGAACTCTGGTGTTGAGGCTGTTGAAACTGCTATCAAATTAGCCCGTAGATGGGGTTATGACAAAAAAGGCATTCCTGCTAATGAAGCAAAAATTATTGTTTGCTCAGAAAATTTTCATGGCCGCACGGTGAATGTAATATCATTTAGTACGGATGAAAGTTCAAAAACTGGCTTTGGCCCATTCATTTCCGGTTATGAAACAATTGAATATAATAATGTACAAGCTTTAGCAACTGCATTAAAAGATAAAAATGTTTGTGGATTTTTAGTAGAACCAATTCAAGGTGAAGCAGGAGTGGTAGTTCCTGATGAAGGCTACTTGGCAACTTGCTTTGAAATGTGTAAAGCGGCTAATGTACTTTTTATTGCAGATGAAATTCAAACTGGTTTAGCTAGAACAGGAAAAATGCTTGCTATTGACCATGAAAACATTAAAGCTGATATTTTAATATTAGGAAAAGCGCTAAGTGGTGGTGTATTGCCAATTAGTGCTGTACTTTGTAATGACGAAATCATGTTGAACATAAAACCAGGAGAGCATGGCTCAACTTATGGCGGAAACCCTTTGGCTTGTAAAGTGGCCATCGCTGCTTTGCAGGTATTAAAAGATGAAAACATGAGTGAAAATGCAGAGAAATTAGGTGAATATTTCAGAACACAAATTCGCAATTTAAATAGTCCATTTATATCTTTAGTAAGAGGAAAAGGTCTATTAAATGCGATCGTTATCAAACATGAAAATAAAGATGCTGCTTGGGATTTATGTGTAAATATGATGCAAAATGGCTTATTAGCAAAACCTACTCATGGAGATAAAATCCGTTTAGCACCACCATTAGTAATTACACAAACAGAACTAGATGAATGTGTAAATATTATATCAAAGAGTTTAGAAGTGTTGAAATAATTGCTGCTCTTTTATTTTTTTGTATCATTCCAGGTTTTATATGTTGTCTCTAACTCTTTTCTTTCTTTAGGAAGCTCACGAAGCGGTTCACATGCCTTCATTTCATGATGACTGTCCATGGCTAACTGTTGGTATATTCTTGTACCATCAGATTTCCAACCAATCATTTCATCACTCACTTGTTTGATTATTTTAGCAGGATTCCCTGCCAATAGACTACGAGCAGGGATGTTTTCTTTCGCTTTGACAAAACTAAGTGCACCCACAATGCACTCATCTCCCAATATCACATCGTCCATAATAACAGCATTCATTCCTACTAAACAATTTTTACCAATAGTAGCTCCATGTATGATGGCACCATGACCAATGTGTGCATTTTCTTTCAATAAAACCGTTACTCCTGGAAACATATGAATATTGCAATTTTCTTGAACATTGCAACCATCTTCTATAATAATTTTTCCGAAATCGCCTCGAATCGTAGCACATGGACCAATATATACATTTTTTCCAATGATAACATTTCCAGTAACTACAGCTTGTGGATGTACATATGCACTTTCATGTACAATCGGTTTTATCCCTTTATATTCGTAAAACATGTCAATTAATTTGTATAAAATACTTCTTCAAAATTTGCCATTCTGCGCAATATTGGACTACAGCGATAACGGTCTTCACGGTATTCGTCATACAAAGTATCTAATATATCCATACAATTACTAATTCCTATTTCATCTGCCCATTTCAATAAACCTTTAGGATAATTTACACCTTTGGTCATGGCTAAATCAATATCTTCTTTGTTCGCTATGTTCAAATAGAGGGCGTTGGCTGCCTCGTTTAGTAACATCACTAAAATTCTAATAAATATATTCTCTAATAAAACTGCATCACTGGATTCAGGATTATTTTTTACAGCTCCTTCAGCATAATTATAAAAACCCCTACCCGATTTTTTACCAAACCACTTCGCTTCTACTAATCTTTTTTGTGTAAAAGATGGCGTATATCTTGGATCAAAATAAAAAGAAGTCCAAACAGTTTCTGTAACCATATAATTCACATCATGACCTATTAAATCCATTAACTCAAACGGACCCATTTTAAATCCTCCAATCGTTTTCATTGCATAATCAATCGTTTCTATACTTGCCATGCCTTCTTCATAAATTCGAATGGCTTCACTGTAAAAAGGACGAGCGATTCGATTAACAATAAAACCCGGTGTATCTTTAGCAGTCACCGTTTTTTTGTTCCAGCTATCAATGATAGAAATTGCTTTACTGGTTACTTCAACACTTGTTTGTAATGCAGGTACAATTTCAACCAATTCCATCACAGGTGCTGGATTAAAGAAATGAATCCCAATCACTCTCTCAGGCTTTTTGCAAATAGCCGCAATCGACGTAATAGAAAGTGAAGATGTATTGGTTGCAAGAATACATTCATCCGAAACGATGGCTTCTAATGATGCAAAAAGATTTTGTTTTATTGTCAAATTTTCAACAATAGCTTCGATAATTAAATCACAGTTTTTAAGCACCTCAAAATGATTATCCCAAGTGATTGCATTTGAAATTTCAACACTTTTTTCAGTCGTTATTTTTTGTTTGTCAACTAATTTTTGCAGTGTTGACTCGATCCCTTTTTTAGCTTTTTCTAATGCCTCTAAATTAGTATCAATCACGATAACTTGATTGCCATTTTGTGCTGCAACTTGAGCTATTCCTGCTCCCATTGTTCCGCTTCCTATTATTCCTATGTTCACTGTATATTCCTGATTTTTTGATATTAAATATTATACTATTATTTATAAACTTCTTTTGTTTTTTACAACATGATCTATATTTTTTCATTCAACCCATATATTATGAAACCATTGTATGCTCTCTCTAAATAGGTCTACTTTAAAGCTGTAATTTTATGAAATTTTAATTGTAAAGGTAGTATTTTGACATTGATTATTTACATAAAAAAAGTCCCGATTTCTCGGGACTTTTTTTATTTTTATTTTGCAAAAAGTATTAGTTTTTTCTCAAGTTAGGGAATGGAGGAGGTGTGTTTGAAGGACCTTCTTCACCATTTCCTGCTGAACGATAATCAACAGAATTAGCATTTCCATTGTTACCATATTGGAAAATAAATCTTTCTCTATCAATTCCTTGCTTGTCAACCATGTAATTAATTACAGAGTTAACTCTATCCCAAGAACGTTGTTGTTCAATTTTGCTACCAGAACCATTTCCAATTACTACTGTTTTGCAATTTGGATTTGAACGCATAGAGCCTGCTAAAGTATTTAATTGAGCCATTGAACTTGAGCTTAATTTTGCAGAACCAGAGCTAAATTCAACTGAACCAGCTGCAATAGCACTACATCCTGTAGTATTAACGATTCCAGTGCAACATGCAGGTTCTGGACATTTTCCTACACCATCAGCATCTACTGGTTGACACTCAGTAGGAGTAATTAATTGTTTGTCTTTGTAATCAGCAACACCATCACCATCTGTGTCAAATGGACAACCATGAGAATCTACAGAAACACCGCCTGGTGTGTTTGGACAACGATCGAAACAATCAGAAATACCATCTCCATCAGCATCTTTATCACATTTGCTGTCTTGAGGAGCTTTTGAATTTTTAAGTGCATTGTAAGAGTAGTCATTCGGGTTGTGCCACCACAATGGTTCAACAGCATGAGCACCTAAATTTACATTTAAACCTACTGAGAAAAAGTTTAAGTTATCATAGTCTCTAGTCATAGAAGAAGATACTAATCCAACTGTACTAGAAGGCAATTCTTGCCAACGTTGACCGTCTATTAAATCATCCATCGTAAGAGTCAATCTATCTTCGATTTGTAGTGTTACCATTTTGCTTAATTTAAATTGAACACCGAACCCAGTTGAAAGAACAGGACGTAAAGTTCCATTTAAAACGCTTATTCTGTTTTCATGACTTTCAGCTTGCGTTTCATAATCACCATCAAACAAGCTATTTAAGTTTTTATTAATTTCCTTTCTATCAGAATAACCAGGATTTGTGATACCTGCAGTTGCTGTTGCATAATCAGCTGCAGAATACATTACGCCATTTGCTTTTTTGATATCTACTCTGGTATTATATGTCATTAAACCAGCTCCCAATAAAGCATAAAAGCTTGTTTTATTTTTAGCTTTATGATATCTGATATTATTTAATGATGCCATAACATCTAAAGACAATTGATTAATTGTAGTTGTGTAATTATTGTATACAGCTGGGATAACTGTGGTTGGACTTCCGTATCCTTCATTTATTGGATTTCCACCATGTCCCCAATATGCTTGTGATGCTTGCCAGTTATATCCAGAAGCACTACCATGCATGAACTGCAATCTTGTTGAAATAACATATCCCCATGCTTTTCTTACAGATAATCCCCATCCTAACGTGTTCATCGGTTTTTTAGCACGATTGAATATTGTTTTAGAACGAACATCTCCTGAAACATTTAACATACCTCCTGAAATTCCAATTTCCCATTGATTACGAGGCATTGATGGATAATCATATTGTCCATTTTTAAAATCTGTTTGTTGTGGTTGTCTTTTAACAGGAATTAAAGTAGAATCTGTGATATCATATCCTGCTCCTTTGTACATTCCTAAGTTTTCTTGGGCCTTACTTTGAAAGGCTGAAAGCAAGGTTATAAATCCTGCCATTAATAGATGCTTTTTGCTTACCATAAATTTAATTTTTAATAATGATTATTACTCGATAGTTATATTTTTACAAACTTAATAGTTTTTTTTTACAAAAAAAAAAATAAAATGCCAAAATTAACAAAAAATAACAGTACTCTTTTAGTCTTTCATGATTGATTCTATTATCAATCTCTTCTTAAACTAGGGAAAGGTGGAGGAAGATTTGATGGGCCTTCATCACCCTCGCCAGCAGAACGATAAATTACAGCATTGTTGTTACCATTTTGTCCATATTGGAAAATAAATCGATCTCTGTCAATCCCTTGATTATCTACCAAATAATTAATAACAGCATTCACTCTATCCCAAGATCTTTGTTGATCAATTTTGCTACCATTTCCATTACCTATAATTACTACCTGACAAGTAGGGTTTGCTCTCATAGCTGAAGATAAACTGGACAATGCAGCCATTGAACGAGCATCTAATTTAGATCTATCCGATAGAAATTCAATGGCCCCCTCGGTAATTCCTCCACATCCTGGTGAAATTGCTTTCCCGGAGCAACATTCTGGATCAGGGCAGTTACCTATACCGTCTGCATCCGATGGCTGACAATCGGTAGGAGTAATTAATTGCTTATCTTTAAAATCTGGCACCCCATCGCCATCTGTATCAATTGCACATCCATGAGTATCAACTGCAATTCCTGGAGGAGTATCATTGCATCGATCAAAACAATCAGAAACACCATCCCCATCTTTATCTATATCACAAGCCCCGCCGCTATTGGGTTTATTGATTTTTGTATAGCTATAATCTAATGGGTTCATCCACCACAATGGTTCAATTGATTTTCCTCCTATATGTAAATTCAAACCGAGTGATAAATAGTTGTATGTATCATTGTCACGAGTCATAGCTGAACCACCAAAACCTGGTTGAGGCCATTCTTGCCATCTTTGTCCGTCTATCAAATCATCTCCAGGATAAGACAATTTGTCTTCTATAGACAATGAAATCTTATTTCCTAATTTAAATTGAACACCTAATCCAGCTGTCAAAATTGTTCTAAAAGTTCTTTCTCTACCCAACCAAAGTCTATTGTCGTGTTTTTCAGCTGCTGATTCATATTTTCCATCAAACATTGTTATCAAATCAGCATTTTTTGCTTTTCTAGTTCTGTAACCATTGGGCCAATTTGTGTTTGTCAGTGTATTGTTATAGTTTTTACTTGTTATGCTTTGAAAATCATATAATGTAGCATTGGCTCCACTTCCATTGATAGCATCTATCCAAGTATCATAGAGCATTCCGCCCATTCCAACTAACGCATATAAACTTGCTTTATTTCGTGCTTTATGGAATTTAATGTTATTTAACGTTGCAACCATCTGAAAAGACAGCTCATCTATATTTGTTTTATAATTGTAGTAAACTGGGATTGCCGAATAAGTTGGAGAGTAGACTTTACCAGTGGCATAGCCAACACCATTTATCCTTACTTTATTCCAAGGATTGTTGTGCGCCCAATATCCTGTTGCTGGCTGCCAATTATAGCCTGAAGCTGTTCCATGTATGAATTGCAATCGCGTTGATATAACATAACCCCACGCTTTGCGTACATGAAGACCAAAGCCTAAAGTTTGTATTGGATTTTTTGCGGTAAATAAGTGTTTCGATCGCACATCGCCAGACACGTTAAATGCACCTGCATTAACTCCTATTTCCCACTGATTACGTGGCTTTGAAGGAAAATCATATTGAGATCTCATAAAATCCCGCTGTTGTTCCATTCGCCTAGCAGGTATTAAAGATGTATCAGTAACATCGTAGCCGGCGCTTTTGTAAATAATTTCTGTTCCAGAATTTTCGTTTTGTGCATTTGCTGAATTTGAAAAAAATGCAGCGCAACCCATAAAGGTTGCTAATAGGTAATTTTTGATTAGCATAGATTAAGTTATTTGGTTTATTAAACAAATATATTACATTTTACAGATTAATTTTTATTTTTTTTAATGTATTTAATATTACTTTAATTAACATTGCATAATATTCAATGAAAGATATAAAAAATTTTATTTTTGAAGATTTAATTGCTTTTGAAAAAGTCTTTGATCAAGCAGTTAAAAGCAATGTATCATTGCTTGACAAAATAATGAAATATATTGTGCAGTCGAAAGGTAAACAAATGAGACCCATGTTTGTTTTACTTTCTGCTAAGGTTTGTGGAGACATCAATGATAAAACATACAGAGCTGCCTCTTTAATTGAACTTCTTCACACGGCTACTCTAGTACATGATGACGTGGTTGATGACTCTAATAAAAGAAGAGGTTTCTTTTCAATTAATGCACTTTGGAAAAATAAAATAGCCGTATTGGTGGGTGATTATTTGCTATCAAAAGGATTGTTGCTTTCCTTAAATAATAAAGATTTTAGAATGCTCGAAATTTTAGCTACTGCTGTTAAAGACATGAGCGAAGGTGAATTATTGCAAGCTGAAAAGGCCCGTAAGCTAGACATTACAGAAGAAATATATTTTAACATTATTCGTTGCAAAACAGCATCCTTAATTTCTTCTGCATGTGCAGCCGGTGCTTTTTCTAGTAATAAAAATGAAGATCAAGCCAATTTATTTAGTGCTTTTGGAGAAAAAGTGGGAATAGCATTTCAAATAAAAGATGATTTATTTGATTATGGAAATGAAGATATTGGCAAACCTACGGGCAATGATATTAAAGAAAAAAAAATGACCTTGCCTTTAATACATACACTCAATCATTGCGACAAAGCAACTAAAAATAAAATCATTTCTATTTTTAAACATTCTGAAAAAAAGAAAACAGAAATTAAATTTATTTTAGAAGCGGTAAATGAACACAAAGGAATTGAATATGCGACTCAAAAAATGAATCAATATGTTGAGGAAGCTTTTGAAATTTTAAATGCGTTTGAAGATTCGGAAGCCAAAATGCACTTAACTAATTTGGTTAAATATTCAATTAATAGAAAATATTAGTTTTATCAAATAAAAAAAGCGAAGCCATCGCGCTTCGCTTTTTTTATTATATGCTGTTAAATTTATTTAGATTTTTTCAATCTAGTCTTAAAGTTTAAAGCCATCACCATCATTACCGGAACAATAATTAAAGTAATAATAGTTGCAAAGCCTAATCCGTAAATCATTGTCCAACTTAAAGGCCCCCAAAATGCAACACTGTCTCCACCAAAGAAAATATGCGGATTTCCTGTTTGAAATAGGGATGCAAAATCCATGTTTAAACCAACCGCCAATGGAACCAATCCTAGCATGGTAGCCGTAGCGGTAAGCACTACTGGTGTCATTCTAGTTTTACCTGCCTCTATCATGGCTTCTCTTGGCGACATTCCTTCATGCAATTTTATATCTGCAAACTCAATTAATAATATCCCATTTCTTACTACTATACCTGCTAAGGCTACAATGCCTATTCCAGTCATTACAATTACAAAATCCATATTAAAAATACCAGTTCCTAAAAACACCCCAATCACACTTAAAATAATTTCACTCATAATAATTATGGTTCTACTAAATGAATTGAATTGGATCATTAATATTAAAAATATCAATAGCATTGACAATCCCATCGCACCTCCTAAAAATCTACCTGTTTCAGCCTGCTCTTCTTGCTCTCCACCCATTCTAAAATCAACGCCCGGAGCCCCTTTAAAATTATTCAATTCCGATTGAATTTCCGCAACCACCTCATTGGCATTAAAACCACTCAGTACATTGGATGAAAGGGTGATGATTCTTTTTTCATCTTTCCGTTTAATTCCTCCATAGGTATTTCCATATTTTAAATCCACGAAACTACCTATTGGCACCTGACGAACCTGTCCACCCATGCTCATATCTCTATACGTCATATTGATATTTTTAATGATGTCAATATTATTTTGTTGTTCTTTATTTAAACGCAACGTTATTGGATAATCATCATTGGCATCTTTAAAACGAGAGATTTCCATGCCGAACATAGCTGTTCTTAAATCTTGTGCAATCATTCCTGTACTAATTCCCTCTGAATTCATTCTACTTCTATCTAGATTAAAAATAATCTCTGGTTTATTCGCTTGGAAATCACTTTTTAATTCTTCAACCCCAGCAATTTGTTTTTGATCCAAATAACTTTTCATTCGTTTTGAAGTTGCGATGATGCTATCTAAATTTTCTCCAGTAATTTCAATTAAAATTGGTTTAGCAGTTGGCGGTCCACTACTTTCTTGGCTAACTGTAATTTTTGCACCAGGAATATTTCTTACCGCTTCTCTCACTTTACTCAATAATTCGGTCGTACTTTTTCCATGGCGTTCTTCAAATTTAATAAACGAAACCGTAATTTTTCCTCTGTTAGGATACTCCCCAATCTCTCCACTATTTTGATCTGTAGCGCCCACTTTTACATTGGAGATTACAGAGGTAACAACAGAATTTGTTTTCCCTGTTGCTAAATCAATATCCAATGCTTTGTATACTTTTGTTTCTAATTGTTTAAGCACTTCATTGGTTTTGGTTTGATCGGTTCCTTCAGGCATGGTCAAATATACATAGGCAAAATTGGGCTCTGCGGTAGGAAAGAAAACTACTTTAGGGGATCGAACAGCAATTAATATAATAGACAAAACCAACAATCCTAGAATTCCTGCCATAGACTTCCCTCTATTGTCTAAAGCCCAGCTCAATACTTTGATATAACCTCGCTGTACTGTAGGCCAAATTTTTGTTTGGAAAGTTCTTATCCATTTTACCAAAATAAATTTGTTTAATAAAAACAATAAAAACATAACAACAGTGAAATTTCCAAAACCAATATTGCCAAATAAATAAGCTAAAATAGCCACAACAAAAAATACAATGGCTGTGATAGACGTTCCCTTGCTCCATTTAATTTTCGTTTTGCCATCATATTCATTTTCCTTCATAAAATCTACCGCAAATACTGGGTTGATAATGTAGGCAACTAACAAAGATGCTAATAAAGTGATGATTAATGTAATCGGCAAGTAAAACATAAAACTACCAATCACACCTTTCCAAAACGCCAATGGAATAAATGGCAACAAAGTGGTAATCGTTCCTGTTAATACTGGCAAGAATACTTCGCCCGTTGCTTTCTCAACAGCTTCTTTTGCGGACACTTTCTCATCATGCATAATCCGATGTGAGTTTTCGACGACGACAATAGCATCATCTACCACAATACCGAGTGCCAATAAAAAAGCAAACAACACTATCATATTGAGTGTGAAACCAATACTTGGTAATACCATGAATGCAATGGCACAAGATAATGGTACCGACATTGCCACAAAAATGGCATTGGTAGTTCCCATAAAAAACATCAAAATAAACGTAACCAATATAAATCCAATGATGATGGTGTTTATTAAATCATGCAGGGTTGTTCTCGTTTTGTCAGACTGATCTCCGGTAACTACCACATTCAATTCTTTGGGCAATTCAGTCTTTTTCATTTCTGCTATTATATTATCTATTTTATCAGATGCATCAATTAAATTTTGACCACTTGCTTTAATTACATTGAGTGTGATTACATTTTTACTATTCAATCGAGCAAAACTTTCTTGCTCTTTATAAGTATCTTTTACTTCCGCAATATCTTTTAAATAAACAGATGCACCCATAGGATTTTTTATTATCGTATTTTTGATTTCATCTGCCGATTTAAATACTTTTTTCAAACTGATAATCCGTTGCTCACCATCCACTTTTACAATCCCTGGCGTTGCCTCTACATTCTCATAGGCTATGGCACCTTGAATATCTCTGAAAGATAATTGAGACGCTTGCATTTTAAATAAATCTACATTGATTTGAATTTCTCTGTCTAAACCTCCTACTTTGTCAATGCGTTTAATTTCTTTTAAACTCTCTATTCTGTCTTTTATTTTATCTGCATATTCTTCTAAACGCTTCACATCATAATTACCATAAATATTTACATTGCGAATCGGAAATTCTGATACATCAATATCTTTTATTTCTGGATCGTTTGGTAAATTTTTTGGCAATCCATTCGCATCCGATTTTGCTTTATCTACCGCATCTTTTACGTCTTGTTTTGCTTTTGGAACTTTTACATCAGTATTAAATTCTGCAATCACAACCGAAAAATCTTGGAAAGAATTACTCGTAACTTTCTTTATTCCGGTGATGTTTTTTAATTGTTTTTCAATCGGTTTAGAAACCAAATTTTCCATGTTTTCTGGTGAGGTTCCAGGATAAACGGTCTGCACAATAATTTGTGGAAACTTCACTTCAGGAAATTGCTCCTTAGGTAGATTTAAATAACTTATCAAGCCAATGGCTGTGATAATGATTGTCAATACATAGATACTGGTTCTATTATTGATGGGCCAACGTGATGGATTAAATTTCATTATTTTTAAATTTGATGATTGAACATTTGATGATTATTGCTAACCTAAATTTCAAATTTCCGAATCTCTATTATTCTTTTTTTTACACTATTAATTATTATCAAATTGCAAAAGATCCCCTTCATTTAATTCTTCATATCCTGAAGTGATCACCTTATCTCCCAAAATCAAACCGCTTAATATCTCAACTTTATTTTGATATGAATTACCAAGTTGAACAGGAATCAATTTTGCTTTATTTTCTGCATCCGCTACGTATACATAATTCCCATTGTCTGTTTTTTGAATCAATGAATATGGCAATACAAATGCTCTCGCATTTTGATACGTTGCAATCTTTACTTGTGCCGTCATATTCGGTTGATATTTAGAATTGGTAGCCAATGGAATGTATGCTGAATAAGTTCTTGTTACTGGATTAATAGTTTTTTCAACATAATTTATTCGAGTAACTAAAGAATCATTAATGTCCGTAAAAACCACCATACAATTGCTTCCCGTTTTTACTACAGAAGAGTAATTCTCAGGAATATTCGCTTGCACTTTCAATTTAGCCGTATTAATAATTTTGATCACAGGCGCTGCCATCGGATTTGAATAGCTTTGTCCTACCGTTGCATCAATTGCATCAACAACCCCATTGATTGGAGAAGTTACATTAAATGTACTTTTTTGTGTCAATACAGTTTGTTTCTTTTTCAACAAACCATCATAATTGTTTTTTGCTTGTAACAATTGTATCTCTGTTCCAATCTCTTGATCCCACAATCTTTTTTGTTTATCATACAATAATTTTGCAAATGATATTTGTTGATCTAATTCTGAAATCCCTCTGTCAACTTGCTCTGCTCGCAAAGTAGCAACTACTTGTCCTTTGCGCACATATTGTCCTTGATGAACCAATATAGCACTTATAATACCTGGCGTTTCTGGAATCGCATTTACAACTTCATCTAAATCAATTTTCCCCTGAACATCTATGTAATTATTAAAAACAGATGGTGCCATTGGCGTTATCTCTACAGCAACCTTACGAATAGAATTACTGTCTTTACTCATATTTTCTAATTCTAAAGAAGCTATTTTATCTTGTATTTCTTTTTGTTGCTTCTTTAATTCAGCAAGGGTTGCTTTTGAATCTTTATTTTGTTTTTCACCGCAGGATGCAAGTAATACGATTGCTAAAAAAGCGGTTGATGTAATTTTAATCATTTTATTTTTCATTTGAATATTTTTTGTTTTAGTATAAACGCTGTGATTTTGAATGGTAATTTGTAATTATTTTAATAAGCCAAGTGATTTTTGGAAATCAATTTTTGAAATAATGGCATCATACAACGAGTTGTAATAATTTGTTTTGGCTTCTTTTAAAGATGCCTCGGCTTGAATAATTTCAATATTTGTTCCTAAGCCTTCTTTGTATTTCTTTTGTGCAATGTCATACACTTTTTGAGCTAATTCAATATTGTTTTCTTGATTTTCTAATGACATCAAACTGTTTTTCAATTGAGTTTTTGCATTATTACTTTCTAAGTCAACTGCTTGTTTAAATGCATCAATGTCATTTTCATTTTTCAATAGACTCAATTTGGCTTGTCTTACTTTTGCTTTTCTAGAATTCCCATCATACAATGGAACACTGGCACTTAACACAAAAGCTCCTGTAGGAAAATAAGGCAGTGTAAACAACTCTTTAAATGCAATGGTTTGAGAGGCATAACTTCCACTTAAAGCAGCCACTACCGTAGGCAAATAACTTTTTTGATGTCTTTCTAAATCATATTGATTTAATTTTTTGGCTGTATTTAATAGATTCATTTCTATTCGATTGTTATAATCAACCACTTTGTCAAGTTCCAAGCCATTCTTCACTTCATCTATGCTTAATTCCTGATTTAATGTAATATTTTCATTCATCGACATGCCCATTTGAAATTTAAGTAAAGCATAGCTCAACTCTATTAAATTATTTATTTTGTCTTTCTCCGTTTCTAAATTATTGCGTTGTACCAACAAACGATCTGCATCTATTTTTTCTGCAAAACCTTCTTGAAACAATTTTCGAGTCATGTCTTCAACAGAAGTAATTAGCTTGATATTCTCATTTAACAAAGCCATTCTTTTTTCTGCTATCACACAATTATAGTATGCTTTGGAAACATTCACCCTAATTTCTTCCTCGGTTCGTTGCGTGTTTAATTTTGATAAATCTACTAAACTTTGTCTTGCTTTTAATGCTACCAAAACACCTGCATCAAATAAAATTTGTGATGCTTGCACTCCCATAGACATATTCAACGGCAATCCAAATTTAGCTTCGCTGTATTTATCTCTTGGTCTATTTTGATAGGCTACAAAAGCAGGCGTGTCTATTTTAAAAAAGCTAAACGACGAACCAAAATTAAATGCATTGGCATCTAAACGAGATTTAGGCACCACAAATAAATATTGAAACTGTCCAGTTGCTTTTACTTGTGGTCGAGCTATCCCCACGATTTCATTATTTTTTTCAATTTGCATTTGTTCATCTAACAATGCATTTTTCATTTTTGGCTGATTTTTTATTGCATAATCTATGCAATCTTTCAACAACATTTTTGTTTGACCTTGTGCTTTAACAACCACAGTGGCTAGTAATAAAAAAAAGGCTATTTTATATTTCATATTCTATTTTTTAGTTTTAAATAATTGTGGAAAACTGCATTTTTAAGCTTCTTTATTATAATATTTATCAATTAATTTATGTCCTTTTATGGTTGCAATTCCATACATATAATGCGCAAATAGCTCATTATTTATTTTCAATATATCGTGTTTGATATTATTAAAAAGATTAGATTTAAAAATCAACATAGCTGATTCCATTCTAAAAATAGAAATAATTTCTACATCTATTTCTTTTCTAAATAACCCTTCCTCTATGCCTTGAAGTAAATTTTGAGTTACATCTCGTTTCATACAATCGTGTCTGTGTTTCTCTAAATATTCATACGCTTTTGGATAATAACGTTGTAAATCCATAAAACAAACCACATTCATACCTTGAATCATTTCAGCCATAATCGCAATAATTTTCATTAATTGTTCAATGGCATTTATACTTTTTTTTGAGGCTTCATCTATTTTACGTTGATTAGTATTAGTCATATTTTTGATGACTTCAAATACCAATTCTTCTTTATCCTTAAAGTTTTCGTAAATCGTTTTTTTAGAAATACCAATGTTTCTAGCTAAGTCATCCATCGTTACATTTTTAAACCCAAATTGCTTAAATTGGGTAAATGCTTGATGTAAAATATTTAGTTGGATATCATTCACGATGCAAAACTACAGAAACTTTTTGAACTTCAAAAGTTTTTTATGTTTTTTAAATATTAAATTTATGTATACGCAATTAGGGAAATTTATTAGCAGCCAAGAATTATATTATTGTATAAAACCTGGCTCTTTGCTTTTTTCTATTTTAAACTGAATTAAAAAACGCATGGCTTTAGCACGTTGTTTAGCTAAAGTTGCCATTTCGCCTGCAAATAATTCATCAACGGTTTCTGCAAATAATTTTTCCCATTGATCAAATTGATTATCCACTAATGCTTCTTTTTTATTCAATTCGATATGTTTAGCAACCGTGTTTCCTTTGTAACCAGCAGCACCAAACAACGATGCATTCCAAAAAGTATACATTTTGGGCATGTGTTCTTGCACATTTATTTTGGCTACATCCGTAAAAATATATCCTATAGTTTCATCCTTCAATACCTTGTCGTAAAAAGTATCTACCAATAATTTGATATCGTCTAAACCTTGTATGTCCGTCATTTTTATTTTAATTGAATGTTATATATGAATGTGTAAAAAAAATGCTTAATGATGATTAACCATTAAGCATTCTAAATTTATCTTTAAAAACTATTTGCCATGACAAGCTTTGAATTTTTTACCACTTCCACAAGGACATGAATCATTGCGACCAATTTTAGGCTCTAAACGACGCACTGGCTCTGCCTTAACATCTGCAGTGGATGTTGAATTGCTAAAATAATCGTTGCTATTCGCTCCATAACTATCCCCTGCTTCATCAATTTCTTCTTTATTAGAAATCATGCGACTCATATCTGTTTTTGCTACTTCTGCTTGATGAATATCTTGCTCTTCTTGCATGGGTATTCCACTGCGCATCAAGAATGAAACAATTTGTTTATTTGTTACCGCAATCATTTCCTTAAACAAATTGAAGGCCTCAAATTTATAAATCAATAAGGGATCTTTTTGCTCATAACTAGCCAATTGCACACTTTGTTTCATCTCATCCATTTGACGTAAATGGGTTTTCCATGCGTCATCAATTAAACTTAAAGTAATTTGTCTTTCTAATGAATGAATTAAATCTCTTCCTTCTGAGTCTATACTTTTTTTCAATGGGGCAACTATTTGCAACCCTCTGTGACCATCGGTAAATGGCACAGCAATATTGTCAATTCGTTGGCCATTTTGCTGATAAATATTTTTCAATACCGGCAGCGTATTTTCACAAATGAATGCTTTTTTACGATCGTAGAAATCAAGCAATTCTTGATATAATTTTTCCGTTAATTGAAGCGCAGGAATTTTTAAAAAATCTTGTTCTGAAATACTCGGCTCAAATGCAAAATCTCTTAAAACTTCAATTTTAAATTCTTCGTAGTTTCTATTCGTATCAAATTGAGAAGCTATTAAATTACAACTATCATAAAATGCATTGTCTAAATCTACCGCCAAACGCTCTCCAAATAAAGCATTGCGACGACGAGAATAAATAACTTCACGCTGAGAGTTCATTACATCATCATACTCTAACAAACGTTTACGTATACCAAAGTTGTTTTCCTCTACTTTCTTTTGTGCACGCTCAATGGATTTTGAAATCATACCGTGTTGAATTACATCCCCATCTTTATGACCCAATTTATCCATCCAACCTGATAGTTTTTCACTACCAAATAAACGCATCAAATCGTCTTCCAAAGAAACATAAAACACCGAACTTCCTGGATCTCCCTGACGACCTGCACGTCCACGAAGTTGTCTGTCTACCCGACGACTTTCATGACGCTCTGTACCTATAATGGCCAATCCGCCTGCTGCTTTTACCGAGTCTGCTAATTTAATATCCGTTCCACGACCAGCCATGTTGGTAGCTATCGTTACCGCTCCTTGCATCCCTGCTTCAGCAACTACTTGTGCCTCACGAGAGTGTTGTTTCGCATTCAATACATTATGTGGCACTTTATCAAACGTCAACATTTTACTCAATAATTCCGACACCTCAACCGATGTTGTACCCACCAAAACCGCACGACCTTGCTCACGCATTTTTTTCACTTCCTCAATAACCGCTCGGTATTTTTCACGCTTGGTTTTGTATACTAAATCGTCTTCATCTTTACGAGTAATTGGACGATTAGTAGGAATCGTTGTTACATCTAATTTATAAATTTGCCAAAACTCTCCTGCTTCTGTTTCGGCCGTTCCTGTCATACCCGCTAACTTGTGGTACATTCTAAAAAAGTTCTGTAAAGTAACCGTAGCAAAGGTTTGCGTAGAAGCTTCCACATCTACATTTTCTTTTGCTTCCAAGGCCTGATGCAATCCATCGCTGTAGCGACGACCATCTAAAATACGACCTGTTTGCTCATCTACAATTTTTACTTTGCCATCCATCACCACATATTCTTGGTCTTTATCAAATAAAGTGTAGGCTTTCAATAATTGTTGAATGGTATGAATTCGATCTGCTTTCAAAGAGTATTCTTGCAAGAAAGCATCTTTCATTTTTAATTTTTCTTCTGTCGAAACTGTTGCATTTTCAATCGCAGCTAAACCGGTAGAAATATCTGGCATCACAAAGAAATTAGCATCTTGCACCGTGCTCGTCATCAATTGAATACCCTTTTCTGTTAAATCTACTTGATTTTGTTTTTCATCTATCGTAAAATACAATTCAGCATCTACTTTCGGCATGTTTTTTTGTTGATCAGCCAAATAGTAATTTTCTGTTTTTTGTAAAATTTGTTTAATCCCCACTTCACTCAAAAACTTAATAGTAGATGAGTTTTTAGGCAATCCTCTGTATGCTCTCAACAAGGCCATACCACCGCCTTCTTTATCATCATTGCCTGCAGCAATTAATTTTTTAGCTTCAATCAAAAAGGTGTTTACTACTTTTCGTTGTGCTTCCACTATAATTTCGATACTTGGTTTCAATACATGAAACTCTTGATCATCGCCTTTAGGCACCGGACCCGAAATAATTAAGGGCGTACGTGCATCATCAATTAATACACTATCTACCTCATCCACCATGGCAAAATGCAACTTACGTTGTACCATTTCTGCAGGGGTATGCACCATATTATCCCGTAAATAATCGAAACCAAATTCATTGTTGGTACCATAGGTAATATCAGCCAAATAGGCATTTCTACGCTCTTCTGAGTTTGGTTGATGTTTGTCGATGCAATCTACTGTTAAGCCCAACCACTCAAACAAAGTTCCGTTCCACTCACTATCTCGTCGAGCCAAATAGTCATTTACCGTTACCACATGCACTCCTTCGCCAGCTAATCCGTTTAAGTATGATGGCAAGGTAGAAACCAAGGTTTTACCTTCCCCGGTTGCCATTTCAGAAATTTTTCCTTCATGTAAATTATATCCTCCAATCAACTGCACATCGTAGTGAACCATGTTCCATGTAACAGGCGCTCCTGCAGCCATCCAGGTCGTTTGGAAAGTACATTCATCGCCTTCAACAGAAATATAGTCTTTTTTTACCGCCAAGTTTCGATCTAAATCGGTTGCTTTACTTACCAATGTGTCATTGGTTGAAAAACGACGAGAGGCTTCTTTTACAGTAGCAAATGCTTCAGGTAAAATTTGCAACAAAACTTCTTCTAATTGCTTGTCTTTGTCTTTAATTAAACGGTCTATCTCTTTGAAAATATCATTTTTTACATGTATGTCAACAGTATTTTCTGCTTCTTCTTTTTTAGCCGCAATTTTGTCTGCAATCTCTTTGGTATATTCCTTGATTCGGTTTCTGAAATCAGTCGTTTTGCCCCTCAACTCATCATTGCTAATCGATTGATACGAATTAAAATGTTGATTAATTTGGTCGATAACTGGAGCTAACTTCTTTACATCTTTTTCTGACTTACTGCCTCCAAATAATTTATTAATGAAATTTAACATAGTTCTTGTTTAAGTATATTGTGAATCGTTTTCGATTGTTATTTTAATTAGTTTTTTATTTCAAAATGTGTGCTAATATCATTTTAATGACAAGCTGGCACAAAGGTTCGCAAATATAAGACTTTAAGCCATTATTTACGTTTTGAAAGCGACATATATTCTGCAAGAAAAATAGTTTGGTACTATCCCTCCAGGTCGGCTTGTTCTCTCCCAATCAAACCTTGCATGAAGATTTCCATCTTCTGTATGATAATTTTCAAGTTCTACACCGTAACTACATCTTTCTGCATAGCAAATAATGCAATCTGCATGGCTATTTAAAAACCTTACACAGCCATTTGTACTTTCTGCACAGGCATTTTCACTTCCTGCACTGCCTTTTAAATAGTTTGCATAAGCATTTTCACTTCCTGCACTGCCCATTAAATAGTTTGCAAAGTCCTTTTCATTGTCTGCACAGCTTATTTCATTGCTTGCACAGCTTATTTCATTGCTTGCACAGCTTAAAATCGTTATTGATTTTCAAAACCTAGATCTGATATTCATCAAATTCGATGTTTATTTTTTATAAAAACCATTGGCTTTTATATCGTTTCTCACTTCATCGCTTACAAGATAGCGAATCGATTTTTTTTCTTTAATGAGTTTGCGAATATAAGTCGATGAAATGTCTAACAAAGGAGCATTTACCACTTCAATGTTTTTGCTGAGCGACAAATCAATTGTAAAACCGGGTCGGTTATACACAATAATTTTGTGGTTTTTAAGCAAGATCTCGTAGTTTTTCCACTTCGTAATATTCTGGAAACTATCTCCTCCCATGATAATTGAAAATTCGTGTTGAGGATATTTGTCGGCTAAATAAGAAAGCGTGTCAATGGTATAAGACGGACGAGGCAATGAAAATTCTATATTACTGGCTTTAAACTTGGTTTCGTTTTCGATGGCCAACTGCACAAGGTGTAAACGATGGTTTTCATTTAAAAGCGCACTGCTTTCTTTTAAAGGATTCTGGGGCGATACCACAAACCAAATACGTTCTACATCGCAATGATGCAATACATGATTGGCAATGATGCAATGTCCTAAATGAATTGGATTGAAACTTCCGAAGTATAAGCCTATTTTCATATTTATGTACGATTACCCTTTTTTTATTTTTGAATGTTTTCGATGCTTGATTGGTTGGGATATACATGTTTCCACCTTCGATGCGACCAAAGCCAATTCTCAGGTTGACGTTGAATGCTTTCCTCTAAATAACGAACATAGGCTTCTGTAATTTCTCCTTCTTTCGTTTGATTCGGATGCTCAAATGCCAACTTCATTTTTATTTCATAATAACCTCTTTTTATTTTTACGATTTCTCCAAAATATACCAAATTGTTGTAACGCCGTGCAACAAATTCAGGCCCTTTGAAAAAGGCGGTTTTTCGATGAAAAAAATCATTCCAAGATACGCGTTTAGGATCGCTCGGATTTTGATCGGCTATAAAACCCCATAAAACTTCTTCATTTTGAACTTTTGCTACTTCGTTTTGCATTTGCTGAACAGGTATTAATTTCATACCAGCCCTGCTTCTTATTTTATAAAATATTTGATCAAAAGCCTTGTTCGTCAAGGGTAAATAAATTCCTGTAAATCGGCGGGGTGCATGCCAATTGCAAATGAGCGTACTCCATTCCCAATTGAATTGATGAGATATGAATGCCTGCCCATTTCGATTTTGAGTAGTCATCGTATCAAATAGATCCCAGTTGCCTGATATTCTTTTATCGAGTGCTTTTTTTGAAATAGAAAACATTTTTATAGTTTCAAAAATGCTGTCACATAAATTATGATAGTATTTCTTTTCAATTCGTAAGCGCTCCTTTGCTGTTTTCTCAGGAAAGGAATTACTTAAATTAGATTGAACCACACGAACCCTGTATTTAAAAACCGTGTATAATAAAAAATACAATATATCAGAAAAGCAATAGAGTATTCTTAATGGCAGTAAAGAAAAAAAATAGAATATTGCATATAAAATAAGATACATAAGTTTTGTAAAAAGCGATTGAGCGTGTAAATTTAAGCATTCATATGGCTTTTCTTCAAATAAATAATAAATAGTCTTTCTGCGATCCATATTTAAATTATAACATAATATTGGCAAATGCACTTATATTAACAAGAAAAAGTTAATGCAAATTTGTAGCTATGAAAATGAGAAATATCTTTTTGATTTTGTTATTGTTAAGCTGTAGTCAATTAACCGCATTGGATAAAACCAGTGCATATATTATGTTGTACGCTCAAGAAACAAGCATCGTACTAAAAAATAACCATCCCATTTGTAAGACAGAATATAAAATAAACTTCAAATTCAATGATGAAAATTCATTGAAATTATACCGCAGTTACCCAATTTATTATTCTTATTTCGATAAACTAGAAAACCTAACTGTATACACCAAAAACCCTACATCGAATGGAAAGTTTAATAAAATTGAAATGAAAGATTTCAAAAAAAGCAATGCCAGTAGAGGTTCTATTTTTTACAGCGATCAAATAAAAGTTGATATCGATTTTTTAGGTTTAACGGTTAGCTCCGAAGCCTATATTTCATACACCATGACCACCGATGAATTACACTTTACAGATCCCATGACCTTTCGATATTATTTACCCATTGAGACCTTACAATATAAATTGACGATTCCTACGAATGTCAGTATTTCTTTTATCGAGAAGAACATGCCACCGAATTTTGTCACGTACACCAAACAAGAAAAAAAGAATACTACCATTCATCAATGGAGTGCAAACCAGGTTGAACCAGAAAAATCATACGAAAATGCGCCTGCATTGTTTTACTACACGCCTCATATTTTATATAAAGTAAATGACTATACCATCGATGGAGTCAAAAAAAACATATCCAACTCAAGCGATGATTTATTTCAATGGTATGCAAACAATATCAAAGACGTTAATAAAAATGCCTCTGAAAAAATTAAAATCCTTGCAGACTCAATCACCAAAGGTTGTGTGTCGGAAATACAAAAAGTAGAGAAAATTTACAATTGGGTAAAATCAAATATTCGATATGTAGCCTTTGAAAATGGGATGGAAGGATTGGTACCGAGAGAAGCAGAAGCAATTTACACAAAGCGTTATGGCGATTGCAAAGATATGAGCAGTATACAATTTGCTTTATTAAGAGCCTCAAACATTCCTGCCCATTTAACCTGGATAGGCACAAGAAGTATACCCTATACCTACAGCGAAGTGCCCTTAAAAAATACCGACAACCACATGATAGCAGCCTATAAAAATGGGAATGAATGGATTTTCTTAGATGCTACTGATCCCAACGGATTATTTGGTTTGCCCACAGACGAAATTCAAGGCAAACAAGCTATGATAGGATTAACAGACAGCACCTATGAGCTTGCAATGGTTCCTGTAGTAACGGCAAAAATAAATACCATAAATGAAGTATGTCATTTAAATATAAACAATAATGATGTGGCAATTCATATGGTGTCAGTATTGGGTGGTTCATTTGCCGGTAATTTTGCCAATCAAATTCATTATTTAACCGAAAAAGAAAAAGAAGAAAATGCAAAGGGTGTTGTAAAGTCGATAAGCAACAATGCGATTTTAAATAACTATTCATTTACTTCCAAAGAAGAAAATAAAACGCCCAAAACAACCTTTGATTTCACAATTAAAGATTATGTAAAAGAGGTAGGCAATGAAAAATATATCAATCTACTTTTAGAAAAAGTATTTATGAATAATCATATTACTGAAGAAAATAGAACAGTTCCTTACTCGTTTAGTTTAAATATAAACAACCCAAAAACATACATTTTAGAGATTCCAGAAAATTACAAAGTAACTTTCAAACCAGAAAACACTTCTTTTAAAAATGAAAATTTTGGTTTCGAAATCAACTACCAATTAGAAAAAAATCAACTAATTTGCAATCAAACACTGTATGTATACTTTCCTAATTTATTAATGCCTCCTGAACAATTTAATGCTTGGAATGGTTTTATCAAAATGCTAAATAAAGCCTACAAGGAATCAGTTATATTAGAAAAGAAAATAAAATAAATAATGAAAAAAACAGGACTATTCCTATTCCTATATCTGCTTTCAGTGGGAATCAATGCACAAAGATTAAATATAAATTGGGAGTCTAACCCAACGATACACCAAATTAAAAATGAACTTTTTTTGAAAGAAAGTGCCATCATTATCAAAGAAGTGAATCAATATGAAGTAAGCAAAAATTTAAGCAATCAATTAGTTTTCACGCATAGATTTCATAGAATTATCAGAACCAATGATGAGAAAGGAATTGAAATGTTTAATAAAATAAAAATTGGATACAATGATGCCAATCCAATTATTTTAATAAAAGCTCGAACCATTTCACCGAGTGGTAAAGTAATTGAGTTAGCTGCAAATGCATTTAAAGATGTAAAAGAAGAGAATGGGAACTTCAGTAAAATATTTGCGCTCGAGGGTGTTGAAAAGGGCTCTGAAATAGAATTTATTGTTTATGAAAGACGACCATTTATGCCATTTGGAACAGAGTATTTGCAGGATGAAATGCCGGTTATGGAAAATTGGTTTGAGATTGTCAGTGATGCGAATTTAATTTTTGACATCAAAGGATACAATGATGCCATAATAGAAAAAGATACAATCGTAAACAATAAAAATAGTTTTTTAGCGTACATAAAAAATAAAGCCGGATTAAAAGAAGAAAAATATGCTTCGTACGTTTCTCATTTTGCCAGAGTGGAATATTCATTAGCCAATAATTTAGAAGAAAAAAAGAGAGGGGATCGCTTATTTGATTGGGATGATTATTTTAGCTTAGTTTACAGAGAAAATACAAATTTTTCAGACAAGGATATAAAAGCAGGAATCAAATTAATAGACAATCAAGACTTCCGAAGTTGCAAACTCATAATTGAAAAAATTAATTGGATAGAGAATTTTATAAAAACCTCATTTCAGCAACAAGAGGTAGTACAATCGAAAGATGCAGACGAAATTTCTTTTATAATAAAAAATAAACTAACCAATGAGAAAGGGATAAAAAAACTATTTTCATTACTTTTTACTATCAGTCGAGTTAATTTTCAAATTGGCTTCACAACCAATCGATTTGTCAAATCATTGGATACCGACTTTATCAATCCAGACAATTTGACCTCTTGTGTTTTTTATTTTCCTGATATAAAACAATACTTAGCGCCTAACGAACCATTTTACAGAGTGCCATACACCCCTTCCACTTGGCATGAAAATAATTGTTTGTTTACTAAAGATTCTTTGCAATTTATTCGTGCTGAAAAAAGAACAATTCCACAAACTGATGCTAAATTAAATTTCACCAATCATGATGTACATGTAGTTTTTAATGCCGATTTAGATACTGCTATTATTCAAATGAAAAATACTTTTCAAGGACAAAATATGGTAGAAATATTACCTGGCTTTGTTTTATTTGACAATGAAAAAAGAGATGAAATTGCAAAAGAGATGATTCGAATAAGTGATAAAGAGGAGAAAATAAATGATTTCAAATATGAAAATAATGATTTCAAATATTTAACGATGGAAGACAAACCGCTAAAAATAAGTGCCACAATCTATGCTACTAATCAAATTGAAAAAGCGGGCAACAAATATTTATTTAAAATTGGTGAATTAATAGGACGACAAGCGGAAATGTATCAAGAAAACGAAAGACAATTTGATATCGAAATTCCCAATCCCCATCAATATACTAGAAATATAGAAATAGATATTCCTGCTGGCTACAAAGTAAATAATTTGGATAAATTAAATATGAATGTAGTTGCAAATTATCAAGGAAAAGAAACCTGCAAATTTGTTTCAAAATACACCCTCAAAGATTCAAAATTAGCCGTAAATGTATTTGAAACATACAACGATAGCTATGTATCAAAAGTTGTATATGAAGATTATAAAAAAGTAATTAATGCTGCAGCCGATTTTAATAAAATCGTAATTATACTCGAGAAGCTATAATCTTATTTTGCATCCATTTCATAAAATTCTTTATTGGTCCTAAACATTTTTTCTACCGATTCTTTATCTATTGACAAGAAATCTTGTTGATTTAACAGCCCATAAAAAATATTGAAATCATATGCTACATTATCAATTGTGATAATACTTTTAGTGTCTTGACTTTTGGGTTTAAAATAAATTCTCAACGTTTCTGTTTTTCCATTTTTTCGTTTCAAAGTAACTGTACCTAATTGTCGGCCATTTTTAATAACAGAGTCTTTGAAAATATAGCTCGTTTCAAAACCATAGCAATATAATTTTTCATAAAAACCTACATAGGTATTTAACCGTTTTCTGTTTAATGGATGAGTAGTTTGAAAAGCACTTTCTAATAGGATAGAATCTTTATTATACACCGTAAAATTATATTGCGTAGAATCTTTATAAACTACATCTATTTTTTCAACAGGATTCGGCGAAAAAAACAACTGATTAGTTCTCCATTGAGATATACCAGTCATATATCGAATCCCTACAAAGGTATTTTGAAGTGGGAGCTTGATAATAAATGGTCTTTTGGCACCTTCCATAAGCATATAGGTTAAGTTATTAGCTGCCTGATTTTTAGCAACATAAAATACATGCGTTTTCTTTCCCTTGGTATAAATTTCTACTTTTGTACTGTTCGTACTGAGCTCTTTTATGGCTTCGTCATGAACATTTAAACTAACTGGATTAGAAACTTTTTGTTCATACATAGTGGTTAGTAATAAATTCACCGCGTCCATTCTAGGAATCAGCGTATCATTTAGTTTCCAAGCATTTTCTGTTCGATCTAATTTGATATTTTCATCTTTCATACTAGATAAAAATATGGTTGTAATATTGGCGGTATCTTTTATAGTAAAATTCGCTTCTTTGCTAGAAAATTCATTTCCATGATCTGTGAAAACAAAAAAATAAGTTAGTCCAGTTAGCAGTATAAGTATTGATAAATACAGAAGATTTTTTTTCATGGCACAAATGTAAGTACTTGAAAGTAATATCTCGAATAGTTACTAAGTATAAAATAATACTTATTGCATATAGCAAGAATCTACTGTTTATAATAGATGCGCTGAGACAATACCTTTACCTTTGATAAAAATTTATAATAATGAATAAATATATTATCATGGGAATACTATCATTTTTGTTTGCTTCTAAAGAATTAGATGCGCAATTTAAATCGGTTTATGACTTCAAAGTAGAATCTTTAGATGGAAACACAATTGATTTAGCTAAATACAAAGGAAAAAAAATATTGATAGTCAATACCGCTTCCAAATGTGGCTTTACCCCACAATATAAAGGACTAGAAGAGCTTTATGAAAAAAACAAAGGCAAGCTTGTAATTATTGGTTTTCCTGCCAACAACTTCTTATTTCAAGAGCCCGGCAAAAATGCAGACATTCAAACTTTTTGCCAACGCAATTATGGAGTTACCTTCCCTATGGCTGCAAAAATTTCAGTAAAAGGAAAAGACATGCATCCTTTATATGTTTACTTAACTCAAAAAAAATACAATGGTTTCAGCGATAACTCAGTTAAATGGAATTTTCAAAAATACTTAATTGACGAGCAAGGTAAATTGGTGGCTGTTTTTTCACCCAATACCGATCCATTGAGTGAAGAAATTTTAAATGCAATCAAAAAGTAATACTTTCGCAACTCATTATTATGCCTCTCAGAATGAGATGTTTAATAAAGAATCAAACTAACATAATTTCTATACATGCAACTTTCAGATTTATACAAAAAAGCACAAAACTTTGAATTTTTAACTGTTGAAGAAGGAATTTATCTTTTTGAGAATGCCCCTTTAGCCGAGTTAATGCACATTGCGAATGAGCTTCGCAAAATTCAAGTGCCACATGGCAAAGTTACTTGGCAAATAGATAGAAACGTAAATACGACCAATGTGTGTATTGCAAATTGTAAATTTTGCAATTTCTATAGAATCCCAGGTCATCCTGAAGCCTACATTACTGATATTGAAACATACAAAAAGAAAATTGAAGAAACCATTAAATGGGGAGGAGATCAATTGCTATTACAAGGTGGCCATCATCCAGAATTAGGCCTTCAATTTTATGTCGATTTATTTAAAGAGCTTAAATCCTTATATCCAAGTATTAAGTTACACACGCTTGGACCACCTGAAATTGCGCATATTACGAAGCTAGAAAAAAGCTTGCCTAATGGCCAAGCAACCACCCATACCGATGTATTAAAAGCATTGAAAGAAGCAGGAATGGACAGCTTGCCAGGTGCAGGTGCAGAAATATTAAACGACCGCGTACGCCGATTAATATCGAAAGGAAAATGTGGTGCACAAGAGTGGTTAGATATTATGAGAGCTTGCCATCAATTAGATATTACTACATCAGGAACCATGATGTTTGGCCACGTTGAAACAATACAAGAACGCTTTGAACATTTAGTTGATATTCGCCAAGTACAAAGCGAAAAGCCCGAACATGCAAATGGCTTCTTGGCATTCATCCCATGGACTTTTCAAGATGTTGATACACTATTAGCTAAAATAAGAAGAGCGAAAAACGATACCACTTCGGAAGAATATATTCGAATGATTGCCATGAGCAGAATCATGTTGCCTAATGTTAAAAACATTCAAGCTTCTTGGCTAACGGTTGGTAAAGAGGTTGCACAAGCTTGTTTATATGCTGGCGCAAATGATTTTGGAAGTATTATGTTGGAAGAAAATGTAGTGAGTGCGGCTGGTGCACCTCATCGTTTTACCTATAAATCTATCCAAGATGCTATTAAGGATGCAGGATTTGAGCCTCAACTTCGTACACAAAAATATGAATTCAGAGAATTGCCCAACATGATAGAAGAGCAAATTATTGATTATTAATTCAATTTTTTATACCTCAATCGTAAGCTGTTTATTATTAATATAATATCACTGAATCCCATGATTGCGGCTCCCCAAGTAGGCGTCAAATAACCGGTTGCTGCAAAAGGAATAGCTACAACATTGTAAAAAAATGCCCAAAATAAATTTTGTTTGATTGTCAAATAGGTTTGTTTACCTAACTCAATGGCTGTAGGCAAAATGGAAATTTATTTTTCAGCAATAAAACTTGAGCACTTTGCATGGCAATTTGAGAAGCATCACTTAGTGAGATGCCAATATGTGCCTTGGCTAATGAGGGC
>Ga0114980_10000466_pt1 | contig 29505 bp, 31 predicted proteins | sample S_140806_EF_Meta_FD_87018 | JGI IMG/M metagenome (GOLD analysis project Ga0114980, IMG submission 87018) | Freshwater microbial communities from Lake Simoncouche, Canada to study carbon cycling - S_140806_EF_MetaG | ecosystem: Environmental > Aquatic > Freshwater > Lake | place: Lake...
ATCCACCACAGGTCTTCAGTTAATGCAACTAAAGGTCGTCATCAGCCATCAGAAAATGGGCTGTGAGGGCGGCGATTGGCTGGGACTCATCTTCTTGCCAGGCCTCGGCAAGCACGTGTGCGACCCGGCGCCCGGCCTTGCTGATGCGGGCGCGGGCATGGACGTCGACGGGCCGACCTGAACGGAGATAGGCCACCGTGACATTGATTGGCCTCGGCAGCCGCAACCGGGGGTACAAGGCGGCGACCTGGGCGACGGCGGTCAGTTCGAGCATGGCTGCGGTCGAGCCGCCATGAAGGGCGGGCAGGACCGGGTTTCCGACCAGTTTGACGTCGAACGGCATCGTCACGGTCAGCGTCTGTCCCTCGCTCATGGTCTTCAGACCCAGAAACCGGGCATAGGGGAGGCGGTCCAGAAGGTCGCTCATTGAACACCCACCGAGTTTGCCCTGAGATTGGAACCAAGGCTGCGGTTGCGCATCGAGGACAGAATATAGGCGCTCTGGGCCGCAGCGACGGGATCGTCGGGGCTGTCTTCGAAAGCCCAGGCCCGAACGAAGGCGACGGACCGGCTCAGGTGGTAGCAACGGGCCTCCGCGACCAGATCACGGCGGGCCGTGGCCGCCCGCATATAGTCGACGCGGAGGTCCAGGGTCGCGATCGCTTCAAATTTTCCGAGCGCGACCCACACGGCCAGCCCTCCGACGTGGTCCAGCAAGGTGGTGACGAGACCGCCCGACAAGACGCCGGTTTCGGGGTCGCCGACCAGATCTTCCCGCCAGGGCACGCGGATACGCACACGATCGCCGTCCAGACTGTCGTAAACGAATCCGAGTGCATGAGTGTGTGCCGCACCAGCGGCCAGCTGGGGGAGGATGTCGAGGATCGGAGACTGCATGACCCGCTTCTCGGTCCGTCCGGACTCGAGTGCAAGGGTGCTTATGCCGGAACCGGTGGGTCAGGCGGCCGAGCGGTCCCTGCCTTGCTGTTCCGCAGTGGCCCCGGCAGCGGCCTGTTCAAGCGCCAGATTCATGGCGAGACGCAGGCAGTCAGGCTTGATCGGCTTCTCGACGACGGCTGCCATGCCGATGGTCAGATATCTCTTCGCGTCGTCCGCGTCGGCATTGGCGGTGAGGGCCACGATCGGGATGTCACGCGCGGGACCCGCCATTGCGCGGATTGCCAGGGTTGCCTGGACTCCGTCCATCCGCGGCATCTTGATGTCCATCAGGATCAGGTCGAAACGCCTCTCCTGAACGGCCTCAAGGGCTTCAATGCCATCCTCGGCGGTTTCCGACGTGCAGCCGAACATCTCGCACAGGGCCTGGGCCACCACGCGGTTGGTCGCATTGTCGTCGACGATCAGAATGTGCGGGGCGCCAGAGCGGTCGCCCTCCCGATCGAGGTGCTCGACACCGGCCCACGTGGTCGCCTCGATCTCGGTGCGTTCGACGTCAAGATCGAAGGCGAAGGTCGTTCCGCGGCCGGGATTGTTCTCAGCCCAGATACGTCCTCCCATGCAGTCGACGATCGGACGGCAGATTGCGAGTCCCAGACCCGTACCGCCCTGACCCGACCCAAGCATGAAGGGCTCGAAAACCGTATGGATGCGATCAGGCTCGACGCCGGCTCCGTCGTCCCGAATACGGGCTTCCAGTCGAATGCGGTCACCGTCGGCGACGGCCTTGAGACCGGCCTCGACCACGCCATCCCGTGCGAAATTCAGCGCGTTTCCGATCAGCGTGTCGAACAGCTGGGTAATCCGGGCACCGTCCACCACGGCGGCCAATTCTGTGTCGCCTTCATAGCTGACCAGGAGCGTAACGTTGTCACGCGAGGCGCGAGGTGCCCAGACCGTCTGCACGTCATCCATCAGGGCGCGCAGGGGGGTGGCTGTCGGCTTCAGTTCGAGCTCGCCGGCCTCGGCGCGTGCGAGGTCAAGGGCGTCCTCCAGAACGCGCAGTGCCGTACCGGATGACTCCACGATCGTCGCGACATGGGTATGGGACAGGGGGCTGAGCGGCTGGCGGCGCAGGAGTTCAGCGACGGCCAGGACGCCGTTCATCGGCATGCGCAACTCATCCGCCATCAGGCTGAGGAGCTGGTTCGTGGCCCGGGCCGAGGCAACGGCCTGGGTCTGTGTGTCTGAGAGGACGCGGACCTGTTCCACCAGTTCGAGGTTCTGCCGACGCTGGATCGCATTGACCGCCTGGAGTAGCGAAGCAGCCGTTCCGACGCCTTGATAGCGGCCCTCACGGGTAACGATGAACCCGCGCATCAGGAGCGCCGGGCTGTCCGTTTGCAGGACATCGCAAAAGGCGTCGATGCTGACGCCGCCCTCGACCACGGCCGGCTCGGGATCCATGGCATGAGTGATCGGCCGGTGGCCGAACTGGGCGTGGCCCAGGGGGCTGGCGAATTTGAGCAGGAAGCTATTGCGTTCGACCAGACCTATGGGGCGTCCATTCTCGACAACCGGGATCACCAGGGTGTCAGGCTCGCGCTCGAAACGTGCGAGCACGTCAATGCCGGGCGTCTCGGGCGACACTGCCTCGGCGTGCACCGACAGGACTTCTATGGTCGGCATGACAGGCCGCAACTCCACGAGAACAGCCGAACGATAGATCACAAGCGTTTTCAGAAGGGTTAAGGCTGACTTTCCCATCCCCGGGGGCTTTTGCTCTGCTCGCGGGTCTGATGTACAAGGTCCGCCCGCCATCCTGCGGCCCGTTTCCCTTGTCCATGCGCGCGGCCAACCGGCCGACCGCAGGTTTGTCATGAGCGATTCCCTGCCCACGCCCGCACAATCGGCTCTCGTGCTCTTTTCGGGCGGCCAGGACAGTGCGACCTGCCTGGCCTGGGCGCTGGAGCGATATCCTAGGGTAGAGACGGTCGGCTTCGACTACGGTCAGCGCCATCTCGTCGAGATGCAGGCCCGGTTGCAGGTCCGCGTCGGCATGGCGACAGCGCTGCCGCAATGGGCTGACCGGCTTGGGCCGGACCATGTGGTCGACCTTACCGGCTATGGCCGTATCGCCGAGAGTGCCCTGACGAGCGACCGCGCAATCGCGCTGGACGCCCGTGGTCTGCCGACAACATTCGTGCCGGGTCGTAATCTGGTTTTCCTGACCTGCGCCGCCGCCTTGGCTGATCGGCGGGATCTCGAGGTGCTGGTCGGAGGGATGTGCGAGACGGACTTTTCCGGCTACCCCGATTGCCGCCGCGCCACGATTGACGCCATGGCTGCAGCGCTCAGCCTGGGTCTCGACAAGCCGGTCATCATCGAGACCCCCCTCATGACCCTGACCAAGGCCGATACCTGGGCCGTGGCCGAAGGGATCGGCGGTGCACCGCTGGTCGACCTTATCCTTGAGCACTCCCACACCTGCTATCGCGGCGACCGGCAGCATCGTCATGCGTGGGGCTACGGCTGTGCAGACTGCCCGGCCTGTGAACTGCGCGCCGCCGGCCATGCCCAATGGATGGCGGCATGACCTATTCGGCCAAGGAGGTCTTCCTCACGGTTCAGGGCGAAGGCGGCCAGGCCGGCCGGCCGGCCGTTTTTCTGCGCTTCACCGGCTGCAATCTCTGGAGCGGGCTTGAGCGCGACCGTGCGACCGCAGTCTGCACATTCTGCGACACTGACTTCGTCGGGGTGGATGGCGACGGCGGCGGCAAATTCCCGACCGCTGATGCCCTGGCAGACCATGTCGCTGCGCTGTGGCGGGGACGGGCAGGGGACCCGAAACTGGTCGTCTGCACCGGTGGGGAGCCCCTCCTGCAACTGGACGGGCCGCTGATCGCAGCCCTCCACGTCCGGGGCTTCGAGATCGCCGTGGAAACCAATGGAACCCTCGCCGCGCCCGCAGGGCTTGACTGGATCTGCGTCAGCCCCAAGGCCGATGCTCCCTTGCTTCAGGTGGACGGCCAGGAGCTCAAACTGGTCTTTCCCCAGCCCTCTGCCATGCCGGAACGTTTCGAACACCTCTCGTTCGATCGGTTCTGGCTTCAGCCCATGGACGGACCTGACCGGGTGGCCAATACCGCAGCGGCCATCGAATACTGCCTGACCCACCCGAAATGGCGGCTCAGCGTCCAGACCCACAAATACATCGGCGTAAGATGAGCGTTTTCGAGATTACCAAGGCCGCAACCTTCGATGCGGCCCACCACTTCCCGAGCGAGCCGGAGGGCAGTCCCTACCGCCGTATCCATGGCCATTCTTTCCGGGTCGAAGCGACCGTCTGCAGCGAAACGCTGGATGAGGCGCATGGCTGGGTCGCCGATCTGGGGGCCCTTGACCGGGCCCTGAGGGAGGCTGCGGAGGCCCTGGATCACGGTATGCTCAATGAGCATGCCGGACTGGAACTCCCGTCGCTGGAAAACCTGTGTCTGTGGTTCGCTGGACGGCTGAAGCCGGAATGGCCGGGATTGAGCCGGATCATGGTGTCCCGGCCGACGATCCACGAACGCTGCGTCCTGACGCTCTAGCCTAGCAGTCGCGGCCCCGGCGCCGTTCGCAACGGCGCTGCTCACGTTCGCGTTTGGCCCGGGATTCCTCATCCGAGGTCGTGACGGCATCGACGCCCGCGCCCACCACGGCTCCGGTGGCCTGGGCGGCCCCGCCGACGATAGCACCGGCCGTACCGACAACCGTCCCTACGATACAGCCTTGGAGCATCAGGCTTGTGCTGATCACGGCGGCAAGAATTCCGCTGGTTCTGATGGTCCTGATCATGCTGCCTTCCTGTGAATCCGCTGGGCCATCTGGCGAGGTTGACGCACGAGGCGCATCGGCCCGGCCCGGGCCATGCAGGGCCAGCAGGGCTGGTGGGCGGCGAGGGGTTCGAACCCCCGACCCCCTCGGTGTAAACGAGGTGCTCTGACCAGCTGAGCTAGCCGCCCATCTTCATGAAACCCGCGGGCCGTCCGTACTCTAGAACCGGAAGCTGGCACGCAGGAACAACATGTAGCGAATGTAGTCCTCAATCATCTCGGCATCGGCGTTTATGGACAGCATGCCCAGTTCATTACCGATGTTCAGGCGCAGGCCGACGATCGGACCACCGCCCTCGATCGACCCGCCGTCGAGTGTGAAGTCCGGACCGCCGGAGCGGAAGCGGGCAATGGTCTCGCCCGGATCGACCGAGATGTTCTGGCGCCAGCCGACCCGCATTTCGGGGCGCAGCCAGCTGTTCTCGCCCATCGACATGCCGACGTTGATGGCCGCAGTCGCCGAGAACAGATGGCCATTGCGGTCATCGATCGACAGATCGAAGCCATCGCCACCGCCCGTTTCGACGTGGCTTTCCTCATTGAGGGAGAAGAACTCGGCATAGGCTTCGGGTCGGATGCTGAAACGCCCGAAATCACGCTGGTAGGAGACGCCGCCGGCTGCCGCGAGGGTGAAGCCGTTCCAGTCCGATTCATTGGAAAGGTTCCGTCCCGCACCGACGAAGCGGCGTTCGGACTGGAAGGAGGCATAGCCGGCCGCTGCCCTCGCCCAGGTCGTCCAGTACTGGCCCTGCGCGCGCCAGTACAGGCCCAGCTCCAGAAGATTGGCCGAGAGCACTTCCTCTGCCGCCGATTCCGGATCCTCAAGATCGGATGAGGTGAAGGCAAGGGAAATGCCGACTGCGCCGAGGTCGGAGCCTCGCTCGACGCCACCGGCGACGCCGAACCCTTCCGAGCGGAAACCGTAGGTGTCGGTCTTGTCCTTGTCGGCGTAGAAATTGATCTCCTGAACCCAGGCGCTGGTTTCGCCGGGGGCAGCGGAAGCGTTGCGGCCCGTCAGGGCGCGGGTGACGGCATCGACGCCCGATGACAGGGAGAGCAGGGGGCCACCGGCATGGTCCGGAAGCAGTTGCTCATAGAGGTCGATGAACTGCGCCCGCCCGGTCTGGGCCAGGAAGGTGTCGCGCATGCTTGCCGCGCCCGCGCCGCCGAGGGCCGAATAGAACGAGTCGAACATGGCGGCCTCGACGGGGATCAGGCCCGCCTCGGCAGCACTGCGCCGGCGCACATCGACGAATACCTGTCCCGCCGGCACATTGGATCCGGCGGAGACCATGTAGAGATAGGGCGAATTTGCCTCGATGGAGCTCAGATCAAGCGCACCGTAATTCAGGGTTGCGGCGCTGATCAGGGTGAACCGTTGGGACGCTTCCAGAAGTGAGGTGAACCGGACGCCCAGTCCGGCCCCGTTGGCAAAGGTCGCGGCCCCGGAAACATTGAAGCCGCCCGCCCTTCTGTTGGCGGGATCGACCGTGATGATGAGGTCGCCGTCCCGGGCCACGTTCAGGCTGGTCACATTCAGCGCCGTCGCCTGGCGGGCATCAAGCGTGCCGTTGCTGACGTTGATGGAAAGGTCGCCGCCGGTATCCGACAGAGCGGAACGGACGATGGCCCCGCCGGAGATCGACAGGGTGTCGGCCCCGCGACCGAAATAGATGTCACCGAAAACAATGCCGTTGCGGATGTCGACCGTGTCTGCGCCGGTTCCGAGCCGGATGTCGCCGACAAGGATCGGCTCGGCGCTGTCAGGAACGCCATCGCCGTCCGTGTCGGGATCCTGCGCGCTGGGCGTGGCCGTGATGCCGGTCTGGACGATGGTGACGCCGGTCGTATTGGCGGCGACATTGATGGCGGTCGTGGAGCCCGTCACTGCATCGCCGGCCGCATTCGCGTTGAGGGTGGCCTGAAGCGAGCGGTTGTTGGTGATCGAGACCAGGGTGCCGCTGAGGTCGTTGATGGCCGTCACATTCGCTGTGCCGCCGCCGGCTGAAGCCAGGATGGAGCCATTGTTGACAAAGCTGGGCAGCGAGGCCCCGGCGTCGATCTGGACAGCCGTCGCATTGGCGGCGACATCGCTGGCGACGCCGCCTGTAATGTTGCCGTCGTTGACGAACCGCGGGGTCGTGGCTCCGGTGCCGAAGCGGTAAGCGGTGGCGCTCGCCCCGTTGGCGAGAGCTGCCACGGTGCCCTGGTTGCGAACACCGCCGGTAATGCTCACCGTCCGGCCGGCGTTGCCGCCGAAGACAACCGCATTTGCGGCTATGCCTTTATAGACGCCCTGGCCCGTGATCGTGCCGCGGTTGATGAAGCCATAGGCATTATCTCCCGTACCCACGACACCGAGCGTGATCGACTGGGTCGCCGAGGCCACGATGATGCCGGGGGCAGCGCCATAGCTGTTGATGTTGCCGGTGCCTTCGGTGCTGTCGGCGATCCCGTCGGAGTCCTCGTCCGTATTCGTCGGGCTCGTGTCGGTCGGGGGGCGGTCGACGACCACGCCGCCGGCCACGCTGCCGGCAATGAGGACCGCCGGGCCGCCTTGCAGCATATCGTCGGCGTCCAGTCTTGAAACAAAGGTGTCATTGCCAAGGGTCGTATAGCGGTAACCGGTGGCGTTGATCTCGCCTTGCAGGGTGAGACGGCCACCGACGTTGCCGCCGATCGACACGGCGGAGGTGTTCAGGCCGCGCGCGGTGACGGAGCCCAGCAGGGAGACATTGCCGGAGACGGTGCCAAGGGTCCGGACTGCGACGGAGTTGTCGCCGTACACGCGGATGGCACCTTGGGACTGGATATTGCCGATCAGACCGGACTCGATCGAAATGGCGTAGGAGTTGTTGCCGTCGACACCGATGGTGCCGAGCGAGCTCACCGTCAGGTTGCCCGTAACCGGCGCGCCGGCTGCGTAGCGGATACCGTAACGGTCCGAGCCGGTCGCCCAGGGGCCATCGATATCGCCGTCGCTGTCCGAGTCCGTGTAGTTCTCGATCGTGTCTGCGACCAGGATCGTCGCGCCGATGGTGACATCGGACGTCACACCGGCGTTCACCAGCACGGCCGTTGCGCCGTTGGCGGCCGGCGACATCGTGATCGAGCTTGTGCCCTCCATCGTGAAGTCGTGGTTCGAGTTCACGTTCACGGCCGTTCCGGTCACGACCGTGATGCCGCCGCTGCCCGAAATCCGGATATCGTCGGCAACGCCCGTGCCGCCTGCGTTCGAGGTCGTAATGGGTGTGGTCCGGACAGTCGTGATCACGACCTCGGCCATGGCACCGGTAGCCGCCATCAGGGGAGCGATCGCAACCGCGGTCGCGAGTAGAATACGCATTCGGTACAAACCCCTGTGGACGACACACGCAGAGACGCCGACGGTCTTCTAACAGGGACCGTCCTGAACTGCCTCAAGTTTCTCGAATTTGAGGCGAATGCAAGGCCGAACGCGCAGGCGGGGCGCATTCGGCAAGCTTCGATATTGCGTTTTGCGCAATCGATATGATATCACTTCCATATCGACTTTCGGAGCGAACGATGTCCCACGAACACTCAAGATCCACGGAAAGCCCTGCCAACTCCGCCAATGGCATTCTGATGCTGCTGATCGGGCTGCTGCTTCTTGCCGCCGGGCCGGTCATCATTGCCCAGAACCCCGACTCTGCCGTGCTTCTGTTCCCGGGTCTTTCCGCAGCGGGTGTCGGCCTGCTGCTGATTTGCGGTCTTTACTCGCTTCAGCCGAACGAAGGCATGGCGATCATGCTGTTCGGATCCTATCGCGGCACGGACCGCAAGACCGGTCTGCGCTGGGTCCTGCCCTGGTACAGCCGCAAGAAAATCTCCCTTCGGGTTCGGAACCTGACCAGCGACAAGCTCAAGGTGAATGACCGGCGCGGCAGTCCGATCGAGATTGCCGCCAACGTCGTCTGGCGGGTGCAGGATTCCGCCCAGGCCCTGTTTGATGTCGATGACTATCAGGCGTTTGTGAACATCCAGGTGGATACCGCGTTGCGCGATATCGCGTCCCACTATGCCTATGACCACGGCGATGAGACGGACGTGCCCGAGCTGACCCTGCGGGCCGACGCCGAGGACGTGGCCGGTCGGCTCCGCGAGGAACTGGTGGGCCGGGTCAGCGTTGCGGGCGTGGCCATCGATGAGGCGCGGCTGGCCCACCTCGCCTATGCCCCGGAGATCGCCGGGGCCATGCTGAAGCGCCAGCAGGCCGAGGCGGTGCTCTCTGCCCGTCGCCTGATCGTCAAGGGGGCCGTGGGTATGGTCGAGAGCGCCCTTGCCGACCTCAATCAGCGTGGCGTCGTTGATCTGGACGAGGACCGCAAGGCGGCCATGGTCTCCAATCTGCTTGTGGTCCTGTGCGCCGACCGCGAGGCCCAACCGGTCGTGAATACGGGCACCCTGTACGGCTGACATGGCCCGACCCAGGAAGCCCTTTCTGATGCGCGCTTCTTCCGGCGTGATGGCGGCGGTCGAGCGATTGGCCGCCGCCGAGCTTCGCTCGGTCAATGCCCAGCTCGAGTGTCTGCTGCGCGAAGCCCTCGCCAGACGGGGCATTTCGCCCGCGGAAGACGCTCCGCCGCCGGACAGCGCTTGAGCTTCGTCGCCGTGGGCGTTACGGGCCGCTGATGTTGAAGTCGCACATGTCAAAGGTCCGCAAGGCTCGCCGCATCCAGAGACGGGTCAGGCGCGTCGGATCCGCCAGCGTCAGCGCGGCCGAGCGGGAGTTGATGACGCTCGCCGGACTCGAGGTTCAGGAAGGCGAACTGCGCCTGTTTCCGGGCTGGGACGAGGAGGTTTCGGAAACCCTTGCGGCGACCAAGACCGCCGGCGAGGACAGTCGGCCCCGGCTGGTCGACACCACCATGCTCTACGCTCCGCGATCGGGTGGCGTGAAACGCTACCTCCTGTCCAAGAAGGCGTGGCTGGAGGCTAACCGCCCCGACGTCACCCATTCGCTGGTAGTGCCCGGCGCACACCACAGGGCCGGCGATGACGGTATTGTCCAGCTTCATGCGACCAAACTGCCCTTCGGCGATGGCTACCGCTGGCCCACTTCGGTCAGCCGTTGGGCCGCATGGGTCGCGTCGCTCAACCCGTCAATCATCGAGGCCGGAGATCCCTATACGCCGGGGCAAGGTGCCTTGGCGGCCGGTCAGCGGGCCGGCTGTCCGGTCGTCGGCTTCTGTCATTCAGACCCGGCGGGCCTCGCCGCCCTGCATTTTGGCGAATGGGCCAAGAAGCCGGTCGAGAAGCGGTGGGCCCGGCTTTTCGGCCAGTTTGACCGCGTGGTCTCGCCCAGCCGGTATATCGCCCGGCGTCTGGAAGAGGCCGGGGTCGGCAATATCGTCATCCGGCCTCTGGGCGTGGAGATAGACACCTTCCGGCCTGATCGTGGTGACCGGGGCTGGCTGCTGAAAAAGCTGAACCTGCCGCCGTCCGCCCGCCTGCTCTGTTTCGCCGGTCGCCCGGCCCGCGAGAAGAACATCGATGTCCTGATCCAGGCCGTTCAGGCCCTGGGCGACCCCTATCATCTGATCCTGGTCGGTGCCGGTGCCGGCATGCCGGCCGAGGAGCGGGTCATCTCGCTGCCCTATGAGGCCAATCCCAAGGCCGTGGCCAGGATCATCGCCAGCTGCGATGCCTTCGTGCATGCCAATGACAAGGAGCCGTTCGGCCTGATCGTGCTCGAGGCCATGGCCTGCGGTCGTCCGGTCGTCGGGGTCAATGCCGGTGGCGTCATGGAGACGGTCGACGACACGGTAGGGCAGCTGGCGAAGAGCGCCGACCCACGTCACTACGCGGCCGCCATTGAGGCGCTGTTCGCCCGCGACATCGAGGCCCTGGGGGCCGCCGCGCGCGCTCGCACCGTTGAACGCTTCGCCTGGAACCGGGTCTTCGAGGACCTCGGTTCCGTCTATGCCGAAGTCAGTGGCGAGCCGGCCTTTGCCCTGTCCGGAAACCCGAAGTCGCACTGACGGCTCGACAGCCGCTGCGCCGCCCGCCAGTCTGGGCCGACACGGGGAACGGGATCATGAAACGCCTTCTGCTCGCCGCTGCGTCACTTCTGATCGCCGGCCCGACCCTGGCCCAGACGGTCATTCTGGTTCGCCACGCCGAGAAGGTCGACGCCAGCGCCGATCCCCTTCTTTCGGAGGCGGGCCAGCGTCGCGCGTTCGACCTGGCGGTCGCACTGAGCGACGCCGACCTGACCCATGTCTTCACATCGCCGCTTCAGCGCACCGTCCTGACCGCCCGCCCGGCGGCGGAGGCCCATGCCATCAACCCCGAGGTGATTTCGTTCGAGGGCGGGACCGAGGCCCATGTTCGCAGGGTGGCAGACCGTGTTCGCGCCTTGCCTGATGACGCTGTCGTTCTGGTCGTCGGGCACAGCAATACCATTCCGCTCATCGCCGGCGCCCTGGGCGAGACCGGTCCGTCGGAGATGGCCGACTGCGAATATGACCGGCTGACTGTGATCTCGGTTGAGGACGACGGCGACTCGCCTTCGGTGATCACCCGGTACGGGGCGCCGGCGAACTGCTGAGGGCTGTTCAGCCCGGCTTTTGCGGCAGGCCGTCGGCAATCTCGTAATAGTCGCCCTTCTCGGCGACGAATATGTGCACGCCAAGGGTCGTCTGCGTCGGGGCGTCGAAAGCCCCCATGGCGACGCCGATCCAGTCCCGGAAGACCGGGTCCCAGAACAGGGTCGAGCCGCAGGTCCCGCAAAAGCCGCGGCGCACCTTCTCCGAAGACTGGTGCCAAATGACCGCGTCCTCGCCCTGAACCGTAACGGCGGCTTTCGGTACGTCGGTCGAGGCGAAAACGTGGCCCGACTGCTTGCGACAACTGCGGCAATGGCAGGCATCCGGCGCGGGCAGGGGGACCGAAACCTCGAAGGCGACGGCACCGCAAAGGCAGGAACCCCGGTGCATGAGCAGTCCTCCCGTTACACGTCCAGATCGGCCACCGCGAACTGGGCGTTGTCCTGGATAAACTGGAACCGGGCCTCGGCCTTCTTGCCCATCAGCCGCTCGACCAGGTCCTCGATCTCGTCTTCGGAGGCCGGCACCGTGACCCGCGCCAGGGTGCGTTTCTTCGGGTCCATGGTGGTCTCCTTGGGCTGGGAGGCCATCATCTCGCCAAGGCCCTTGAACCGCCCGATCTCGGTCTTCTTGCCCTTGAACACCGTCGCCAGAAGTTCGTCACGGTGGGCGTCGTCGCGCGCATACTCGCTCAAGGGACCGGCGCTGATCCGGTAGAGCGGGGGCAGGGCCATGAACAGCCGCCCCTGACGGATGGTCTCGGGCATGGAGCGATAGAAGAAGGTGATCAGCAGCGCCGCAATATGGGCTCCGTCCACGTCGGCGTCGGTCATGATGACGATCCGCTCGTAGCGCAGGTCCTCGATATTGAACCGGCTGCCCGGCTGCACACCGAGCGCCAGCGCCAGATCCGACAGTTCGATATTGGCCCGCAGCTTGTCGGCCGTGGCGGAGGCGACGTTCAGGATCTTGCCGCGCAGGGGCAGGATCGCCTGGGTGATGCGGTCACGCGCCTGTTTGGCCGAACCGCCGGCCGAGTCGCCCTCGACGATGAACAGTTCGGTGCCCTCGGCGGTCTGGCGCGAACAGTCGGACAGCTTGCCGGGCAGGCGCAGTTTGCGCGTCGCCTGGGCCCTCTGGACCTCCTTGTCCTTGCGCCGCTTGAGCCGGTCCTCGGCCCGCTCGATGACGAAGCCGAGCAGGGTGTTGGCCTGTTTTGGACTTTCCGTAAGCCAGTGATCCAGCGGATCGCGCATCAGCTGTTCGACCAGCCGCTGGGCGTCAGGTGAGGAGAGGCGGTCCTTGGTCTGGCCCTGAAACTCCGGATTCCGCACGAACACCGAGATCAGTGCGCCGGCGTTGGCGATCACGTCCTCGGCGGTGATCAGTCCGGCGCGCTTTTCATTGGTCAGTTCGCCATAGGCCTTGAGCCCCTTGACCAGCGCCGCGCGGAACCCGGCTTCATGGGTTCCCCCGTCGGGGGTCGAGACGGTGTTGCAATAGGAGGAGACGAAGCCGTCGGCTTCGCCGAAGCCGATCGGACTCCAGGTCACGGCCCATTCGACCGCACCGGCCTCGCCCTTGCGTTCGACCCGGCCGGCGAAGGCGGGCGTTACCGTTTCCAGCTCGCCGATCCGTTCGGCCAGGGCGTCGGCCAGGCCGTTGGGGAAGTGAAAGACCGCCTCTGTCGCCGTCTGGTCGGTGATCCGCTCGGCGGCGCAGGTCCAGCGGATTTCGACACCGCGGAACAGATAGGCCTTGGAGCGGGCCATGCGGAAAAGGCGCGCCGGCTTGAAGGCGGCACCGACGCCGAAGATCTGCTCGTCCGGCTTGAAGCGGATCAGCGTGCCCTTCTTCTTCGACGGCCCGCCCTGGACAATCGAGCCCAGCGGCAGGCCGCGGCTGAAGGACTGGCTCCACTCATGGCCGTCACGCCATACGGTGACATCCAGCCGCTCGCTCAGGGCGTTGACGACCGAGACACCGACACCGTGCAAACCGCCTGAAGTTTCATAGGCCTTGCCGGAGAACTTGCCACCAGAATGGAGGACGGTCATGACCACCTCCAGCGCCGACTTGCCCGGATGTTTGGGGTGGGGATCGACGGGAATACCGCGGCCATCGTCCTTGACCGACAGCCAGCCCTCGGCGTCGAGATCGACCGTAATCAGTTTCGCATGGCGGGCCACGGCCTCGTCCATGGCGTTGTCCAGCACCTCGGCAAAAAGGTGGTGCAGGGCCCGTTCATCGGTGCCGCCGATATACATGCCGGGACGTTTGCGGACCGGCTCCAGTCCCTCCAGCACCTCGATCGAGGAGGCCGAATAGTCGCCGGCCATCGGTGGAGCCTTGGTGGCAGGCGCACGCGGGGGTGCAGGCTCCGCCCGCGGGGCCACGGCCTGTGGCGTCAGGGCCGGGTCTGCCGGAGGGGGCGCAGGCGTCGGCACCGGGCCTTGCGGCTCGGGCAGATCATCGAACAGGGAAGGCGCGGCGTTGGGACCCATATCCATACTGTGAGACGATTCGGGAGCCGGTCTGGTAGGCCCGGCGGCGCTTCTCCACAAGCGGCCCGGTGGCCGGCAGGGGCGATGGAAGAACGGCGCGCGTCAGCACTGCCATGAACAGTACCCAAGGCAGGCCCTGGTGCGCCATCAGTATGCTCTCCGAGAGGCTCAGCGCGAGGAAGGCGGCCATGAAGCCCAGCGCCCACCAGCCCTCCCGCACGCCCGAACCAGAAGACCTCAGGACGGCGGTCACCGCCGTTCCGGTCAGCAGCCCCCCGACCAGCAAGGTGCCCGGCCAGCCAAGCTGAACCAGCAGATCGATCCAGCCGTTGTGCGCCGAGGGCACGATCCAGCCCGTCTCCTTGCGCACCCAGTCTGCGGGTGCCGACTCCCCGATCCGGCCCCAGAAGGCCCCGTAGCCGTAGCCGGTCCATGGACGGTCGGCGACCTTGCGCATCAGGCTGTCCCAGATCTCGGTCCGGCCGGTCAGCGACGGGTCCTTGCCGAGGGCCTCGAGCACGGCCACGGAATGGGTGTCCCAGATCCAGAGGCTCAGCCCGCTCAGCACCACAGCGATCCAGACCAGCACGACCGAGAAGGCCGCGCCACCGCGCCGCATGCTCCAGAAGCCGCCGATCACGGCCAGACCGACCAGGAGGCAAAGCAGCGAGGTCTTGGACTGGGTCGCCAGGACAAGTCCGCTGGACAGGACCAGCGCCGCCAAAGGCATCAACCGGCGCGGGTCCGGAGAGGCGAGGCAGGCGGCGGCGGCCGTCGCGCCGATGACCATGACGGCCCCCATCTGGTTCTTCTCGTACCAGAGACCGCGCCAGAGGCCGGCATTGTCGACCTGGTGCACGCCGATCGCGGGGAAGGCGAAGATCATCACCAGACTGCCGATCGCCATGAACAGCGCCGTCTGCATCAGCAGGCGCGGCAGATGCGGCCCGCGGAAGACCGCGCCGAGATAGAGAGCGAAACCGCTACTCATGGCGAGGGCGATCACCCGGCGCATGGTGGTGGCGAAATCAAGCGACCAGTAGCGCGAGGCGAAGGCCAGCCCGACCAGCGCCGCAATGGCGATCATCGCCGGCCAGGCCCGCCACAGCCGGTCGATGCGATAGATCAGCATGCCGATGATGGCCGCATATGCGGGCAACCACACCAGCCGCAGGATCGGCGTCTCCAGCTGCGTCGGCGCGAACACTGGCCCGATCAGGGCCCCGGTCAGCATGGCGATGATCACGCCGCATATGAGCCGTTCCCAGATGCTGGGGGCCGGCTCGGTCAGGACCGCGTCTGGAGGGGATTCGCGCACGCGCCCAAGGTCGGGCAACGGGCTTAACGAAGGGTTGGGGACGCCTTCATCAAGCCTTCTCCACAAACGTATCGATCACCTTCTTCTGGCCGGCCTTTTCGAAATCGATCAGCAGCTTGTTGCCCTCGATGGCCGTGACCGCGCCGTAGCCGAATTTTTGGTGGAACACCCGCTGGCCCTTCGACCAGTCCCCGCCCGCCTTCGGATCGGCCGTGGCCAGCAGGCGGCCGTCGCCCTCGATCAGCGTATGTCGGGCAGGCTTGGCGGCCGGAGCCCGGTCGGCCGTGAACGACTGTGCCCGTTTCCAGCCTGGCGAGGCATAGCCGGCCCCGAAGGTCGGCATTTCGTCCCAGCGGGATTTGGCGTCCTTCATGCCGGGCGTGACGCCATAGTAGCCGGTGTCGCTCTCGGCCTCGACGTGGGCCATGGGCAGTTCGTCGACGAACCGGCTGGGCAGTTGCGAGGTCCATCGGCCGTAGACCAGCCGGTTGGCCGCAAATGAAATCCGCGCGTCGGACTTGGCCCGGGTCACGCCGACATAGGCCAGGCGGCGCTCCTCCTCGAGACCCTTTTCGCCCTTCTCATCGATGCTGCGCTGGCTGGGGAAGACGCCTTCCTCCCAGCCCGGCAGGAAGACCAGCGGAAACTCCAGCCCCTTGGCCCCGTGCAGGGTCATGATCTGCACCGCATCGTCTGACCCGCCGCGGTCGAGATCCATCACCAGCGAGACATGCTCCAGATAGGCGGGCAGGGTCTCGAACGACTGCATCGACTGCGTCAGTTCCTTGAGGTTATCCAGCCGCGTCTGGCCGGTCGCCCGGTCGGCCTTCTGCATGTCTGTGTAGCCGCTCTCCTCCAGAACGGTCTCGGTCAGCTCCCAGTGGGTCGTGGTCTGGGCGAAGGTCCGCCAGCGATCTATATCTCGCACGAAGTTGGACAGGGCCGTCCGCGTCCGGGCCTGCAGCTCGTCCGAGGTGATCAGGTCGCGCACCGCCGACATGGCCGAGACGCCGGAGAGCCGCGCGATCTGCAGCACCTTCTGCACCGAGGTGTCGCCGATGCCGCGCTTGGGCACATTGACGATCCGCTCGAAGGCCAGGTCGTCGTCCTCGCTGAGGATCAGCCGTAGATAGGCATGGGCGTCGCGGATCTCGGCGCGCTCGAAGAAGCGCGGCCCGCCGATGACCACATAGGGCACGGCCAGAAGGACGAACCGCTCCTCGAAGGCGCGCATCTGGAATGAGGCCCGCACCAGAACCGCCATGTCCTTGTAGGGGGTACCCGCGCGCCGCGCCGTCTCGATCTCGTCAGCCACCAGCCGGGCCTCGGCCTCGCCGTCCCAGACGCCGCGCACCCGCACCTTGTCGCCGCTCGAATCCTCGGTCCAGAGGGTCTTGCCCAGCCGGTCCCGATTGGCCGCGATCAGGCCTGACGCTGCGCCCAGAATATGCTGCGTTGAGCGATAGTTACGCTCCAGTCTTACGACCTTGGCGCCGGCAAAGTCCCGCTCGAAACGCAGGATGTTGTCCACCTCGGCCCCGCGCCAGCCATAGATCGACTGGTCGTCGTCCCCGACGCAGCAGACGTTCCCGGTCGAGGACGTCAGCAGCCGCAGCCAGAGGTATTGGGCGACATTGGTGTCCTGGTATTCATCGACCAGGATGTAGCGAAATCGACGACGATAATCTTCTGCAATATCGGTATGTTTTGCGAGTATCGTCAGGTTGTGAAGCAACAGCTCGCCGAAGTCGCAGGCGTTCAGACTGACCAGCCGCGCCTGATAGGCGGCATACAGGGTGTGCCCCTTGCCGTTGGCGAAATCCTCTGACGGCGGCAGCTTGTCCGGCGTCCAGCCGCGGTTCTTCCAGTGGTCGATCAGGCCGTTCAGCGATTTGGGCGTCCAGCGTTTGGTGTCCAGCCCCTCGGCCTCCAGCACCTGTTTGCAGACCCGCTCCTGGTCGTCGGTGTCCAGGATGGTGAAGGTCGACTTCAGCCCGACCAGTTCGGCATGTCGTCGCAGGATCTGCGCCGCCACCGAGTGGAAGGTGCCCAGCCAGCGAAGCCCTTCCGCCGAAGGCCCGATCAGGTGCGTGATCCGCTCGCGCATCTCGCGTGCGGCCTTGTTGGTGAAGGTGACGACCAGCAGCTCCCACGGCCTTGCCCGTCCCGTGGCCAGAATATGCGCAAGCCGCGTGGTCAGCACCCGTGTCTTGCCCGTGCCTGCGCCGGCGAGGACCAGCACCGGGCCGTCAACCGTCTCGACCGCCTCGCGCTGCTCGGTGTTCAGCCCGGCCAGATAGTCAGCGTCGGGCGCGGGGACGCCGCCGGGCCCCCGCGAACGGGCCAGATCGGAGATGCGGGGAGGTGGCGGGCCGAGGTCGGGGGGAAGACTCATCGGGAGAACATAAGGGGCACGGCGTCCGATGTCAGCGGGGCATGCGTCACCCGGCCGGAAGCGCCCGGCCTCGACACCGTTTTCTCCGGCAACAGCCATCGGGAAGGACGACCATGTCCGACAGCAACAACGCAGCCCGCCGCGGGAACGCCGGCCTGGCCTTCATCTTCGGCGGGATCGCCGTCGGGCTGGCGACCATTGCCTTTCTGGTCTTTTCCAACGGCGGGATCGGGACACCGGACGTCTCAGACGTCTCCGTCGCTATCAACCTGCCGCGCATGGAACGGCCCGCGTCGCCGACGATGCCGACGCAGCCGCAGGTCGTCCCATTGGAAACCGGACGGCCGGAGCCTCGGCCCGCCGGCGGCCTCAGCGCAGCTGGTAGCTGACCGTCGCGACCACCCGCACCCGCTTGTTCAGCGAGGTCGACTCGCTGTCGATGTCCTCACGGGCCAGGATCTCGAACGAGCCCTGGGTCGCCTGACGGATCGGGCCCAGCGGCGCGCCGGAGTCCTTGGCGAACTGTTCGGCACCGGACCGGGCCGAGGCGGTGGCCTCGGCGATCATCGACGGCCTGACGTCGTTGAGTTTGGTGAAGACATAGGTCGGGGCGGCGAAGTCCAGCTGTACGCCCTCACGCACCAGGTCATTGAGCGCGCGTTCGGTCTGGGCAACGCGCTGAACGTCGTTGGTCCGCACCGTCACGCTCTGGGACAGGATGTAGCGGACCACATTGTCGGTCGAGCCGTATTCGCGGGCCCGGGTGTCGGTCACCTGCAGACGGCCAATGGTGACCTGCTCAACCGGATAACCTTGCCGCGTCAGAAAGGCCCGCACCAGCGCGAGGTCACGATCGACCTGCGCCTGGGCGACCGGCAGGTCGTCATTGGCCGCCTTGAAGCTCAGCGTCAGGACCGCGAGATCAGCGACCACATTGCGCTCGGCCACGCCCCGCACAGTCACCTGCCGGTTCCCGACCTGGGCATTGACCACCCCGGAGCCGATGAAGGCCCCCGCGCCGATCAGGCCGAGGGCGATCAGGCCTCCGAACACGGCCGATGGCATCAGGGACTTGTCGATCTTGTCGAACATGGCGGTCCTCCCTCTGGAAAACCGACCATGCGCCCGCCGTGTCAGGTGTCAATCGATCGAATCCGGTTCGATGAAGGATCGATCGCCGCTCGACCATGAAAGGGCCAGAAGCCGGCATGCCGAGGCCAGCGGCGTGCGCCCGCGTCGTTCGTCGATCCGCTTCATCAGCCCCGCCTGCGACAGGCCGCCGGCGGCCGCGATTCCATCCAGGACGGCCCAGAACTCGGCCTCCAAGGCTACGGAGGTGGCGTGACCGGACAGTGAGACAGAGCGTTTTTTCAACATCCAGGAACCATAGGCCGGGCGGCGGTATTTCGGCCATGGGGTGTGACATGAACACCGTTCACTCAGGGCTCTTTCAGGGATATACAGTCACCCATCGCACAGGGCATCTCCCATGACCGCAACCGCTGATTTCGACAAGCTCGACCGTCTGCGCCCGCAGCGTCTTGAGCCGCTCAGGGCGTTCCGCGCCTTCCGCAAACTGATCCGCAACAAGGAGGACACCGCCCAGGTGTTCGAGATCATGCGGGCCCTGTCCGGGCGCTCGATCAGCCGCGGCTACAACCGCATGCTCAAATCGCTCGAGGGCGGCCGCCAGGCCTTCCTGCGCGAGGAACTGGCCCACAAGCTGGACGATCCCGTCTGGCTGTCACGGTTCGAGCCCGGGTCTGTGGGAGCGGCCTACCGGGCGTTCCGCGAAGCCCGTGGGTTCACGGCGGAAGGCCTGGCCGATGAGGCCCGCAAGGTCGCCCCCATGGTCGATGCCCAGCATCCCGTGGTCTGGTATTCACGCCGGATCCGCGACGTCCACGACGTCTGGCATGTCCTGACCGGCTACGGGACCGACGCCCTTGGTGAGGCTTGCGTGGTGTCCTTTTCCTATGCGCAGACCCGCAATCTCGGCTTCGCCTTCATCGGCTGGGGTGCAGCCCGCGAGGTGCAGCGCGAGGCGCCGTCCGTGCCGGCCCGCCGGGCGGTCTGGCAGGCCTATCGCAACGGCCGGGCCGCGCGATGGCTGCCCGGGCTCGACTATGAGGCCCTGTTCGAACAGCCGCTCGAGGCCGTCCGCGAGCGCCTCAACATCCGTCCGGCGACCGTCTATGAGGGCGTCCCGGCGGCGTTGCGGGCCCGACTGAAGCTCCGCGGCTGACGGCGCTTTCCGGACGCTATAACCCCGTTCCGGGATAGCCCGCGCAAAACCCTGCTTGCGCTGGGGCCGGCCATCCGTCACTTGCCGCGCGTGACCTCCCCGGACCCCGTACCGCCTATCGCCCGTCCGCCCCTGTCGCGGACCACCCTGCTCGGGATCGGCGGGGTGCTGGTCTGCGCCATGATCTGGGGCACGACCTGGTACGCCATCACCCTGCAGCTCGGGACGGTAGCGACGATCGCCTCGATCGTCTGGCGCTTCGGCCTCGCCTCCGCCGTGTTGTTTCTCGGCTGCCTGGTCTTCCGGCAGAACCTCAAGCTCACGCGGGGCCAACACTTCGCCGCCCTGGCCCAGGGGGCCTTCGCCTTCTCGATCAGCTACAGCTTCACCTACGCCTCGGAAGGCCATGTCGCGTCCGCGATTGTCGCCGTGACCTTCGCCTCCCTGACCTTCATCAACCTTGTCCTGTTCCGGGTCGCCGCGGGTCAGCGGGCCGCCGCCGTCTCCTGGGGTGGAGCCATCCTCGGCCTTGTCGGCGTGGCGGTGCTTTCGGGTAGTGAAGTGCTGGGGGCCGGTTTCGATCGCCGGGCCGCCCTCGGCGTAGGGCTTGCCCTGGTCGCCGTGGTCGCCTCGGCCTTCGGCAATTTCTTCGCATGGAAGGGCCAGGTCCAGGGGTCGGCAGCCATTCCCTCAACCGCCTGGGCGATGGCTTATGGCACCGGCTTGCTGGCGCTCTTCGGCTTGGCGACCGGCGTGAGGTTCACAATCGATCCGAGCTTCACCTACATCGGCTCGCTGCTTTACCTGGCTCTCTTCGGCTCGGTGATCGCCTTCGGCCTCTATTTCACCATCGCCCGCGTGATCGGCTACGCCATGGCCAGCTACGTCTCGGCCCTGACCCCGCCTGTTGCCATGCTGGTCTCGGTGCTGTTCGAGGGCGCGCATTTCGGCTGGTCGGCCCTGTTGGGGCTACTGCTGGTGCTGTCGGGGCAGGCGTTGATGATCCGCGCGCCCAAGATCGCCGCCTAACCGAACCAGCCGCGCTTCTTTTTCGGTGCCGTGTCTGAGGCGGTCCCGGCCTTCCTTGCGGCTTCTTCCGCGCGACGCTTGCGCTCGGCTGTGACGCGCATGGCCACGAGGACGGGTATCAGGCCATGTCTGATGCGGGGGTCCTGACGCGGGTCGTCCATGGTCAGTCCTCCAGTTTCGACCCGTCCAGCTGTCGGTCGGCGCGTGCCCGCTCGGCGTCAGCCTGGACCCGCTCGGCCTTGGAGCGGCCGTGCACGACTCGGTTGGCGACCGCCGACGCCCGCGTCGCGGCCTTCGCCCGGTCCTTGCGCACCCGGTTCAGATTGATGATCTCGCCCATAAGGATCTCCGATCCGCCGACCGGGGCGGACCCACGCCACGATACCGCCATCCAGGCCCGGAGTCAGGTCCGCGAACACCACGGTGCCGGACCACCCGATCCGCGATCGCAAACGGGCCCCTTTGCCTTACCGCGAATTCACGGGGCGGTGGCTGTCGCACCCGCTGTGTTCGCCCTATTCAGGGACCTGCGTCGGTTTCTGGCGCGACCGGAATGACGCCCTTGATCCGCCTGATCCTCAACATTCTCTGGTTCATTTTCGGAGGCTGGCTGTCCGGCCTGCTCTGGCTGCTGGGCGGGGCCATACTGGCCCTGACCATCGTCGGCCTGCCCTGGACCTTCGCCGCCTGGCGGATCGCCAGCTATTCCTTCTGGCCGTTCGGTCGCGAGGTCATCTGGCGCGACGAGCTGGGCGAGCAGGACGCCGGCACGGGCCCGCTGGGCCTCGTTCTCAACATCATCTGGTTCATCTTCGCCGGCTGGTATATCGCCCTGTCGCACCTGCTGATCGCCGTGGCGGAGTTCATCACCATCATCGGCATCCCCTTCGCCCTGAAGGATCTGGAGCTGGCCAAGCTGGCCCTCGCCCCGATCGGCCGGACGATCCGCGACAAGCCCTGAATCAAAAACGCCGGCCTCCGCAGGAAGGCCAGCGCTGATTCCCGGAGTCGGGTTGCTCACCCCGGCGAGATCATCTTCTCGGGCCGCACGGCCTCGTCGAACTCCGCGTCGGTCAGATAGCCGCCGCCGACGGCCTCCTCGCGCAGGGTGGTGCCGTTTTTGTGCGCCGTCTTGGCGATCTTGGCGCAGGCGTCATAGCCCAGCTTGCCGTTCAGCGCCGTAACCAGCATCAATGAGTTGTCCAGTCCGCGCTTGATGTTGTCCTCGCGCGGCTCGATCCCGACGACGCAGTTGTCCGTGAACGACACCGCCGCATCGGCCATGAGCCGCACCGACTGCAGGAAGTTGTAGGCCATCACCGGATTGAAGACGTTCAGCTCGAAATGCCCCTGCGAACCGGCGAAGGTGACGGCGGCGTGGTTGCCGAACACCTGCACGCACACCTGGGTCAGCGCTTCCGACTGGGTCGGATTGACCTTGCCCGGCATGATCGACGAGCCCGGCTCGTTCTCCGGCAGGGCCAGTTCGCCGAGGCCCGAGCGCGGGCCCGAGCCGAGGAAGCGGATGTCGTTGGCGATCTTGAACAGGCTGGCCGCGACCGTGTTGATCGCCCCGTGGCTGAAGACCATGGCGTCATGGGCGGCGAGGGCCTCGAACTTGTTCGGTGCCGTGGTGAAGGCCAGGCCGGTGATGGCGGCGATGCGGTCGGCGACCTGCTCGGCGAAGCCGATCGGGGCGTTCAGCCCGGTGCCGACGGCCGTGCCGCCCTGGGCCAGTTCCATCAGCTTCGGCAGGGTCTGTTCGATCCGTTCGATACCGTTGGCGACCTGCTGCGCATAGCCGCCGAACTCCTGGCCGAGGGTCAGGGGCGTGGCGTCCTGGGTATGGGTCCGCCCGATCTTGATGATGTGGGCCCAGGACTTCGCCTTGGCGTCCAGCGCCGCGTGCAGATGCTGCAGCGCCGGGATCAGGTCATTGACCACCTGTTCGGCGCAGGCGACGTGCATGGCCGTCGGGAAGGTGTCGTTCGACGACTGGCTCATATTGACGTGGTCGTTCGGATGGACCGGCTTCTTGGAGCCCATCTCTCCGCCCAGCATTTCGATGGCGCGGTTCGAGATCACCTCATTGGCGTTCATGTTGGACTGGGTGCCCGAACCGGTCTGCCAGACCACCAGCGGGAAATGGTCGTTCAGCCGGCCCTCGATCACCTCATTGGCCGCCGCGACGATAGTGTTGCCGATCGTCGGGTCCAGCTTGCCCAGCGCCATATTGGTCTCGGCCGCCGCGCGCTTGACGATCCCCAGGGCCCGCACGATCGGCAGGGGCTGTTTCTCCCAGCCGATTTTGAAATTCCCCAGCGACCGCTGCGCCTGGGCACCCCAGTAGCGGTCCGAGGCGACCTCGATGGGGCCGAAGGTGTCGGTTTCGGTGCGGGTCTGGGACATGGTCGGCGGGCTCATCGGACGTGGCGGAGGAATGCGCGGCGGTGTAGCACGGGCGAGCGGACGGGCAAGGCGCTCAGGCGAGGACGGCGGGATGACGGCAGGCGGGGTCGAGCCTCAATGGGTGGGGCGGGGCAAGGTCCGTGCCCGCGAGGCCGGCGACACGGTCGAACTGACCATCGAAGGCCTGACCACCCAGGCCAAATACTACAAGCCGCTGGTCTATGAGTTCATGCGCAAGGAGTGGAGCTCGCGCCCCTCCTACGGCGATTACACGGTCGAGATCCTGATGGAGCATGTCGGCGATCCGCCCTGGATGGACCTCGACAACCTCGCCAAGGCCCTGCTGGACGCGATCAAGGGCTATCTCTTCCACGATGACGCCCAGGTCGCCCGCCTCGTCGTCGAACGCCGCCAGGGTGAGCGCGAGCGGATCACGATCCGGGTGTTTCCTCGTTCCTGATCCAGCCCCCTCAGGGACTGCTGCGCTGAAAGCGCAGCGTCGGCAGCCGCATCTGCATCTCGGCCCCGACAAACATCTGTGGGTCCGACGATGGTGTGGCTCCCAGGGCGGCCTCCTTGCGTGCCACACAGGCCCTTGTCCGCGCGGCCAGGTCCAGGAAGTCGATCGCGGTCGGCAGGGACTCGATGATGCAGCCGTCAAACCAGGGATAGGTCTCGTCCGCCCCACAGCCGAACGAGGTCCGCTCGCGGCTGGCGGCGGTCAGAACCATCCGGTTGGGGGCTGCCAGGGCGTTGACGAAGATGCCGGAATAGCAGGCCGAGACGATGACCACCGTCGGCCGGGTCCCACAGGCCGATCGGACGATATTGGCCATCATGTCCGGCGTCATCCGCGGGGCCACGCCGAACACCATGGCGTTGGGCGCGCCATGCGAGGTGAAATAAAGCAGACAGCCGGCGGTTCCCCGTGTCGCCGCGGCCGTAATTCCGTCGACCACGGCGGAGGCCGAGGTGGGCTGGGGGACGTCGGGCCTGAGGCTGTAGTCCACCATATTGGCGCGTGAGAAGCCGGCGGCGAGGAAGCCCTTCACCAGATCCCTGCGGGCATTGTCAAAGGCCTGGATCGGCCGGTCGGCTCCGTCGCGCCAGTCTGCGGCGACGATGGCCGAAGTCCAGTTGGCAAAGCGGCTGGGTGGTGCCCCGGTCTGGGCCTGGGCGGACCCCGCGAACCCAAACATGGCCAGCAGGACAATGATCAGACCTCGACCCATGCGCTTCCCCCAGCCTCAAGTCGAAACCGAGACTAGCGGAAGGTGCAGGGAGGAAAAGACCCTACTTTTTTCGGAACTGATCCAGCGACACGACCTTCGGGCCGTTGTCGTCACCGTCGGGAGCCGGTGTCCGGCCGGGCTCTGATGCAGGGATCTCCACGACGCTGTCTTCAACCGGGGCCGGCGGCTCAAATTGCAGCAGGAACTGCACCGAAGGGTCGTAGAAGCGGGTCACGGCGGTATAGGGCATGGCCAGCACCTTGGGCATGCCACCGAATTTCAACATCACCGAGAACCGCATCGGCTCGACCTTAAGGTCCCAGTACTGGTGCTGCAGAACGACCGTCATTTCTTCGGGGTATTTGGCCAGGATGTCCGGGGGCACGCTGACACCCGGCGCGCGGGTCATGAACGTCACATAGAAATGGTGCGCGCCCGGGATTCCTTCGGGCATGGCGGCCCGTTCCAGCGCCGAGCGGATGATGCCGCGCTTGGCGTCCTGCGCCAGCTGCTCATAGTTCATCTCGTCGACGGGGGGCGTCTCTTCGGCCATGGGTCGCCTCGGCTGTTCGCGCGAACTGATAGCGGTGAGAGGCCGCGGGCGAAAGGCGCCAAGATGGTGAAATCGACGATGTTGAAAGTGCCGGGGATTCTGTTGGCAGGCTCCCCGACAGGCCCCGCCTGGGGAACTGATCCCCCAGGACTTAAGTGTTCGAAATCACCCGAACCGCTTATGCGGCGAGAGCGACTTCTCCAGCGAAGTTATCGTTCGCAGTTAGAAAATGGCCCGATACGGTGGGCCAGGACGGGCGAAAGCAGTCTTCTTTACACGTCCGTCGATGCTAGTCGGCCCCATATGCCTCCGCCGATAACGCGGGGAGAAGATGGTGGAGCCGCCGGGAATCGCACCCGGGTCCGGTCCGCTTATTACAAGCGCGTTTATCGCCATATCCGGAGCAAGCCCCGGCAAGAGCAATATAGGGCTTCCGGTTCCGGCTTCCAAGGTCCGAAGTGCGGCCCCGCCGGGGTCAGTCCTCGTCCGCCTTCCGCAGCGCCAGGCGGGCCGCCGCAAGAGCCTCATGATAGGCTTCGCCGTCGCCGAAATCGCCGAAACCGGCATAGCGGCCATGGGCCCCCATCAGCCGCCGCGTATGTTTGATGGGACACCAGTATTGTTCGGTCCGGGCCGACACCTCGCGGACATAGGCGATGACCCCGTTCACATAGGAACAATAGGCACAGTTCAGTTTCTCGATGGCGTTCAGATAGGGCAGGCCTGTCCGGTCGAATATCATGTAGCGGCCCCTTGGGACCTGCGGGATGCCGTAAACGCGGAAACAGATCGCCTGGTAGAGCGAGACCCACAGATCGACCAGGGCGAACGGCAGCATCAGCGAATAGATCACCGGGGCGCTCAGGACGTACAGGACCGGTGCCCGGAAAATGTATTTCAGCAGGTGGGTGCGGCGTTCCTCGAGCCGGCGCTGCGCCTCTTCCTCGAACCGGGCCCGACCATGCTCCAGCCCGAACCGGAAGCCCGACCGCTGGCGTGAGATTTCGGCCGCCAGATCATGTTCCAGCGCATGAATCTGGCTCATGAGGGCGTCGACCCGGTTCGGCATGCGCGCTCCTGTCGTTCCACGCCCGCAACGGATAACGGCCCCGGCGACGTCACTTCGGCGGATGCGAGTCCTGCACCTGCACCTGCATAGCATCTGTACCGTTCGGCGTCCCGGCGCACGGACGCGAGTACCGGGTCAGACCCGCGCCCATCCGGGCGTCTGGTTCCTGAACCATGTCAGCTGGCGTTTGGCGTAGTTGCGGGTCGCCTGGCGTGTGGCCTCAACCGCTGCCGCCAAGGTGCACGCGCCCGCGAGATGAGCCGCGAACTCGCGCACGCCGACCGCCTTCATGGCGGGCAGGGCAGGGTCCAGCCCCCGCGCGACCAGGGCCCGGACCTCGTCCAGGGCCCCGGCCTCGACCATCTGCGCCACCCGCAGGTCACAGCGGGCGTACAGGGCCTCCCGGTCGGGCTCGATCACCTGACCCGTCCATGAACCCGGGGGCAGCAAAGGTCTGGTATCGGCGGTCCAGTCGCTGAGGGCCCGCCCGGTGTGCCTGGCCACGGCCCAGGCTCGGGTCAGCCGCTGGCGGTCTCCGGCCTCGATCCTTGCCTCAGCTTCGGGGTCGACCACGGCCAGCGCTGCACGGAATGCCGCCTCGCCTTCGGCGTCGAAGATCGCGACCGCCGCGTCCCGTTCTGCGAGCGGCACATCCGGAATGTCCGCCAGCCCTGTGGTCAGGGCCGTGAAATACAGCCCCGTCCCGCCCACCAGCAGCGCGGGCCGGCGCTCGGCGGCCAGTTCGGCCAGTTGTGGCATGACGGCCCGGCTCCAGCGCCCGACCGACCAGGGGTCCATGGCATCGGCGACCCCGTAGAGCCTGTGCTCGGCCAAGGCCTCTTCCGCGACCGAGGGCCGGGCACTCAGCACCCGAAGGTCGGCATACAGCTGCTGGCTGTCGGCATTGATGATCACCGCCCCGGTCCGGGCCGCCATCTCCAGCGCGCGCCGTGACTTGCCCGAGGCGGTCGGGCCGGCCAGCAGGGTGATCAGGGGCTCGGACAAGACGCGGACTCGGATTTTCGACCGGACAGGCGGGGTCGTTCGGCGATAGAACGCGCAATCCGACCCGGCAACCCGTCAGGATCATGCCCTTGCCCGACCGTGCTTCCGTTCTCGCCGCCCTGGACACCGTGATCGACCCCATGAGCGGGCAGGGCCTCGCGGCCGCCGGTCTGGTGCAGGGGCTGGTCGTGGGACCGGCGCCGGAGGGGCTCCGGGCCGGGTTTGTCCTGGAGGTCGCCGCCGGTGACACCGCTCTCTATGCGCCGGTGCGGGACGCCGCCGAGGCCGCGCTTTCGGCCCTGCCGGGCATGGGTCGGGTCTCCGTGGTTCTGACCGCCGAAACCGCACCCCCCGCCAGACCGGTGCGTCGGGCTTCCCTGTCGCCCCAGGCCGTCGACCAGGGCCGGCCGAAAGCCCCGGTCGCCACCGACCGGCCGGCCCTCGTCCGTCGCGTTCTGGCCGTGGCAAGCGGCAAGGGCGGGGTCGGCAAATCGACCGTCGCGGTCAATCTCGCCGCCGCCTTCGCCGCGCGTGGCCTCTCGGTCGGCCTGCTGGATGCGGATGTCTATGGCCCGTCCCTGCCCACCATGCTCGGCATGACAGGCAAGCCGGAATACCGCGACGGCATGATGGAGCCGCACCTCGTCCACGGCCTCAGGGCCATGTCTGTGGGCCTGCTGACCAAGGCCGAGGACGCCATGATCTGGCGCGGGCCCATGGCCTCCCAGGCCCTGACCCAGATGCTGACCCAGACCCGCTGGGGGACGGAGGACGCGCCGCTCGACCTTCTCGTCGTCGACCTGCCGCCCGGGACCGGCGACGTCCAGCTGACCCTGGTTCAGAAGACCCCGCTGGACGGGGTCGTCATCGTCTCGACCCCGCAGGAGGTGGCCCTCGCCGACGCCCGGCGCGCTCACACTCTGTTCCGGAAGGTCGACATCCCCACGCTCGGCCTGATCGAGAACATGACCGGCCCGGTCTTCGGCCGCGGCGGAGCGGAGGCCGAGGCATTGCAGCTTGGCATCACCTTCCTCGGTGACCTGCCGCTCGACGCGGCCCTCCGCGAGGGCGCCGACGCCGGTGTCCCGGTCGTGGTCAGCGATCCGGACGGCGACATCGCCGGACGTTTTGCGGGCTTTGCGGCAGAGGTCGCAAAAAAACTCGGTCTTCAGGGTTTTCAAACGCAACCCTGACCGCCACCTTGGGGGCTCCAGTCATGCGAGAGCCGCCCATGTCCGTCGACACCCTGTTCCGTCCGTTCCAGGTCAAGTCCCTGAAGATGCCTAACCGCATCGTCATGGCCCCGATGACCCGGTCCTTCTCGCCGGGCGGCATCCCGACCGAGGATGTGGCCAGCTACTATCGGCGTCGGGCCGAGGGTGATGTCGGGCTGATCATCACCGAGGGAACCGTCGTCGAGCGGCCGGCCGCCCGGAACGACCCCAAGGTGCCGGTGTTTCATGGCGAGGCCCTGCCGGAATGGAAGAAGGTGGTCGAGGAAGTCCACGCCGCCGGCGGCCTGATCGCGCCCCAGCTCTGGCATGTCGGGGCCGCCCGCGGGCAGGGCGCCGACTGGGAACCCCTGGGCAAGGTCGACAGTCCCTCGGGCCTGACCGGCCCCGGCAAGCAGAAATACGAACCGATGACCGAAGAGGACATCGCCGACACCATCGCCGCCTTCGGTGCCTCCGCCCGGGCTTCGCGTGAGCTGGGCTTCGATGCCGCCGAGATCCATTCGGCGCATGGCTATCTGATCGACCAGTTCTACTGGAGCGGCCTCAATGCCCGCGGTGACCGCTGGGGTGGCCCCTCGATCGCCGAGCGGGCCCGGTTCGGGGTCGAGGTGGTCAAGGCCGTGCGCGAGGGCCTCGGGCCGGACATTCCGCTGATCATCCGACTTTCGCAGTGGAAGCAGCAGGATTTCGACGCGAAGATCGCCCTCAATCCCGACGAAATGGCAGAATGGCTGTTGCCGCTCTCGGATGCGGGTGTCGATGTCTTCCACTGTTCCCAGCGCCGCTTCTGGGAGCCGGAGTTCGAAGGCTCGGACCTGAATTTTGCGGGCTGGGCCAAGGTCATCACCGGCAAGCCGACCATCAGTGTCGGCTCGGTCGGGCTGGATGGCGAGTTCATCGCCGCCTTTGGCGGAGCCGGCTCCCGCCCGGCCTCACTGGACGGCCTGATCCAGCGCATGGAGCGTGAGGAGTTCGACCTCATCGCCGTCGGCCGCGCCCTTCTGGCCGATCCCAACTGGGTGGTGAAGGTCCGCGACGGCCGTCAGGACGAGCTGAAGGATTTCGAACGGTCAGCGATGATGACGCTGAGCTAGGTCTTAAGGCTTAGGGCTTAGGTCTTGGGATCAGAGCTTCCTTCAAGCCCCAGTCCCTAAGCCCTAAGCCCTA
>Ga0114980_10000469_pt1 | contig 29464 bp, 19 predicted proteins | sample S_140806_EF_Meta_FD_87018 | JGI IMG/M metagenome (GOLD analysis project Ga0114980, IMG submission 87018) | Freshwater microbial communities from Lake Simoncouche, Canada to study carbon cycling - S_140806_EF_MetaG | ecosystem: Environmental > Aquatic > Freshwater > Lake | place: Lake...
AACGCCAAAACCACTTACCCATGAAACACATAATACTCGAACTTGAAAACCTCGACTGCGAGGGTTGTGCAAACAGTATTCGCCGTGTTTTGCTCCGACAACCGGGAATACTCTCGTTGCATGTTGACGTAAAGACCGCAAGGGTGAATCTTTCTTGCGAAGATGACCTCGATAGGTCACACGTGATTAGTGCTCTGGAAAACTTGGGATACCCGCCCTTGGGAAGAAATTCAATGCTGAGCATTGCAAGAGCGAGGCTGAGTTGCGAGTTGGGTAAAATCAGATACAAGACATACTACATTCCATTGATTAGATGAATAGACGTTTTTGAGTTAAGGTTAGTTAATTAAGTTGAAGATGCCATCGAACGCATCTGCTCGGGTAAGCATCGTGGTGAGTTAGCAAAATCCGACGGATAAAAAATCAATGGCAAAAGAAAAAGGCGGGTAACACCCGCCTTTTTTTATTTCACAAATCACCGTTACCGATGAAATTACTTCGCCTCGGCTACAAAACGCTTCTTCTCCTGAATGCGGCTTGCTTTACCGGTGAGGCTGCGCAAGTAGAAGATACGTGCACGACGCACCTTACCACGCTTGGTTACAACCACGCTCTCAATAAAGGGTGAAGAAACAGGGAAGATACGCTCTACACCTACACCGCCACTGATCTTACGAACAGTGAACGTAGCAGTTGCTGCTGAACCTTTGCGCTGGATTACAACGCCGGCAAACTCCTGGATACGCTCCTTGTTTCCTTCAACGATTTTGTAGCTTACAGTGATAGTGTCACCTGCAGCAAATGCCGGTATTTCTTTAACCGGGTTGAGCTTTTTCTCGAGTTCTTTAATACGGTTCATGATGCGTTTCTTTAAAAATGAATCCCTAAAAGGGGGCGCAATATTACGACATTTCTCTGATCAATGAGCCTCCAATGAAAAAAAAAAGTGGCTTTTTTTAATCAGTCGGCCTTTTATGCTTCCATCGTTTGTGCGACCATAGCCAGTAACGGGGTTCCTGGCGTATGTCAGCTTCCAGCATTCGGCTCAATTGCTCCGTGAGTTTACCGTGCTCATAACTATTGGCGTCAGTGGTAACTAGCTCGTAGTCAATAGCGTACTTTCCTCTTGAAATCTTGCGCAAATGACCGAATACGACCGCAAGGTTAAATTCTCTAGCATACTTCTCGGCTCCAAATAAACAGGCTGTTTCTTGTCCTAAGAACTCAATCCAATGGGCTTTCCTCGGATTCGATGGCGACTGATCGATGGCAAAAACGGAAAAGTGGAGTTGGTCTTTATGCTTATGAAGCCATTCATCGGTTTCCTTGGTTGAAACCAACTCAAGCCCGAACTTGCCTCTGGTGGTGCGCATCTTTTCATCGAAATACGGGTTCGACAGGCGTTTATATATCGCCATTAGCCTGTGCTTAAAATGGGGAGGTGCCGAAAGGGCCCACATTTCCCAATTGGCGTAATGACCTCCGGCCAGTATTGCGCTCCTTCCCTCGGTGTGAAGCTTGTCGAGCACCTCGGTGTTGCGATGCTCAAAACGCGCAGCTAAATCGCTTTCGTTGGCACTGAAATTCTTCAAACTCTCGAGCACTACATCACAGAAATGACGGTAAAAGGCTTTCTCAATAGAGCGTATCTCAGAACCTGACTTTTCCGGAAATGAACGCGTCAAGTTGCCGCGCACTACCTTCTTTCGATACCCGACCCCATAATAGAACACGAGGTAAAAGAAATCTGAAAGCATATACAATACGCGGTAAGGCAATAAACTGATCGGTTTAATGACAAATATGTACAGCACGGCCGACATCATGCCCCCACCTCCAGCTTCAACCCGTCGTATGCGAGATACATGCCCTTGGGCAATTCTTTTTGAACGTCTTCATGCAGCCCCAGCTGATGACTGATATGTGTGAACCACGTTTCACGCGCTCCTATTCGCTGAGCAACTTCGATGGCCTCTTCCAATGTGAAGTGGGAGGGATGTTTCTCTCTTCTCAACGCATTGAGCACAACGACCTCCAGACCTTTCAACTTTTCGTATTCTTCTTCAGGTATCACATTGGCATCTGTGATATAGGCGAAGTTACCAACCCGAAAGCCTAAAACAGGCAAGCGAAGATGGTATACCTGTATGGGTTGAAATGCCACTGGCCCAATCTCAAAAGGCCGGTCATCAATGATGTTCAAATCAATTTCAGGCACTCCCGGATATTTTTTATCCGAAAATGCATAGGCAAACTCACGCTTCAGCGCCTCTGCAACTTGCTCAGTGCAGTACACCTGAGCCCTCCAGTTGTTGATGAAGTTGTAGGCACGCACATCGTCTAATCCGGCAATGTGGTCTTTATGCTCGTGTGTAAAGACAATTGCCTCGATTGCGCCCACTCCTTCACGGAGCATTTGTTGGCGAAAATCAGGACCGGTATCGATTATGAAGTTCTTATGGTCGATGGTGAGCATTACCGAGCTTCTCAGTCGCGCATCGCGAACATCCGAGGAAGTGCACACTTCGCATGTGCACGCTATGAGCGGAACGCCTTGTGAAGTGCCTGTGCCAAGAAAGGTGATGATCATGCGCGCGAAATTACTACAGCCCTTGCATTGAGAGCGCAAAACTAGTTCGTTAAGTTTCTGAAACGATTACGCCTTCAAACGCTTAGTTCAACTAAATTTGCCCGCATTCCAAAACATCCAAGTGGAACTCGAGCACGTCATATTATCTGCAAGTCAAAAGGCGCTTCGCGTAAATCTTAATCCTGAGATTTATGGCACCTTTGCTGAAATCGGTGCCGGACAAGAGGTGGTTCGCCATTTCTTCCGCGCGGGTGGAGCAAGTGGTACCATTGCGAAGGCGATGAGCGCCTACGACAAGGATTTTAGCGATGCTATTTACGGAAAGGAAGAGAAGGGCAGGTATGTTTGCAAACCTCGCCTCATCAATATGCTCAACCACGAGTACCGCCTCATGGAGGAGCGCCTCAAACGAAGCGAACATGCGGCCAAGAAATTTTTTTCGTTTGCAGATACCGTAGCAACCATCAATTATCAAAAAACCATTCAAGGCCACGGTTGGATGGGGTTAAAGTTTCAAACTGCCCCCGACAAAGCGCCCAATATGGTCATACTGCACATGCGCCTCCATGAAATGGATGCCTTGGCACAGCAAGCCTCTGTTGGTTTGTTGGGAGTGAATCTGCTTTACGGTTGTTACTTTTTTTATACGAAACCCAAAGAACTCATTCTTTCGCTGTACGACAATCTGAATCGTGACCAGGTTGAAATTGATATGGTGGAAATGAGCGGTCCAGATTTCGACCATGTAGACAATCGTCTGCTCTCTCTGCACCTAGTTAAGAATGGAATGACCGACGCGGTTATTTTCTCACCCGACGGAAGGAACATTCAGGCCGCAGACATTTTATACAAGAAAAACATTCTTGCCCTGCGAGGTAGCTTCCGACCGGTAACCAAGGTCAATATCGACATGATCATGAAGGGCTTTAAGCTCTTTGAAAAGGAATACAAGGTTGACCATAGCAACGTACAGGTATTGTTTGAGATTACTCTCAACAACCTTCGAGCTGAAGGCGATATTGATGAGCAAGACTTTCTCGACAGAGCGGAGATTCTTTGTTCTCTCGGACAAACGGTTCTGATTTCAAACTATTCCAAATACTTCAAGCTGGTGGAGTTTTTCTCCAAGCATACCAGCCGACGCATGGGTATCATAGTCGGCACGAATATGATTATGGAGTTGTTCAATGAAAAATACTACCGCGATTTAAACGGGGGTATTCTGGAGGCCTTCGGTATTCTTTTCAGCCGCGATTTGAAGATATATGTTTATCCGTTTAAGGATGCTGAAACAGGCAAACTGCTTACAACGAAGAATTGCCCTGTGCACCCTCGATTGAAGCCACTCTACGACTATCTAATCTATAATAAGCGACTCGTCGATATTGCAGATTACAATCCGGATGTGTTGGATATTTACTCGAAAGACGCGCTCGACATGATTCACAACGGTCATGACGGTTGGGAAGATTTGGTGCCCACATATGTCGATACCATCATCAAAGACAACCGACTGTTTGGCTATAGCCCCGACATTCCCAAAAACCCAAACTATCAGCCTCCAAAAAAACAAAACGAGCAGCGATTGAATCCGAATTAAACAGGCTCTATATCGGCCTTCAGTGTTTTAAACATACTTTCTACATTGCAACTACACCACGAAATACATCGCTGTTCAAATCCTGATGCATCTTGGGTGCTCATGGTGCATGGAGCAGGGGGGAGCACACGCACTTGGCGCAAACAGGTAGAGGCATTCAGCAAAGACTATCATTTATTGCTGATCGATTTACCAGGGCATGCCGGCTCTGCGAGCAAGACCGCAAACCAAGCCAACTACGACTTTGAGTGGATCTCCAAAAGCATTTGGGATGTCGTCGATTGTTATACCCAAGAGCCAATACATGTTGTTGCAGTTTCGTTGGGTAGCATCATAGCAATGCAGATGTATGAACAGCGCCAAAACGGAGTTGCCAGTTTGCTATTCGCAGGTCCAATTGTTTCGCTCAACGTGAAATTGCGTTTCCTTGCGCGCACAGGTCTTATGATTGCCAAGATCATTGGATTCCGCAATTTCTACAGCCTGATGGCGAAGATTGTTCTTCCAAGAAAGAACCATAAAAAGTCGAGAGAGATTTTTGTGCGTGAATCGAAATTCCTCAGTATCGAAGAATATCGCAAATGGACCGCTATGTATGGTAGCTACCTCGATCATACGTTGCGGAAATTGTTTAGCTTCGAACCTCAGATACCGGTATTGTTGCTTGTAGGAGGGCAGGACCATTTGTTCTTAAAACCAAGCATGCAGTATGCAAGGCGTTTCCAAAATATTACGATCGAAGTAGTTCAACGTTGTGGTCATTTGGTAAGTCTTGAACGATCAGAGGAGTTCAACCGACGTTGCCTCGAGTTCCTTCGCAAATTTTAGTGACACAATAAGTTATTGAGTTTTGTCTTGTATTCCCTTGAAAGGAATACATTCGCTCATATCTTAATTAATTAACCACGATGGAAGCAACAACTCACGCGTCTATAACCGACCAAGTATCATCCATGGATGATCTTATCAACGAAGCTCTTAACCACAGAGCAATCAATCATCCTTACTTGATAGCTCTTAAGAACGGCGAATTCAAAAACATGGATGCCGTTCTAAAAGATTTTGCGCTGCAGTACGGGGCTTATAGCTCTTGGTTTCCGCGCTACTTGACGGGTGTAATTTCAAAGTTGGAAAGCCCTGAACACCGTGAGCATTTGCTCGACAACCTTGCTGAGGAAAGCGGTCATTTGCACGACGACGATATCGAAGCAGTTGCTGCTTTGGGTATCAAAGAAGAATGGGTGCAGGGTATTGCTCACCCGAAACTGTTCCGTCGATTTCAAGATGCGATGGGAATAGACAGAAAGGAACCCATCGGCATTGAGGTGCAGATTTGGCGTGAGCAGTTTTTGAGCCTCATTCAAGATGGTTCGTCTGTTGAAGCAGTTGGCGCCATCGGTCTTGGCACCGAATCGATTGTGAAGTTTGTGTATCGCCATCTCATCGAGGCTATCGAGAAACACACGAAGCTGTCACTCTTTGATTACGTCTTTTTCCCTCTTCACACTGAGGTCGATGATGAGCACGGACTCATTTTGTTGCGAATTGCGGAAGAGCTAGCGGGTGAAGGTGAAGAGTCTGCGTTGCAATTGCGAGAGGGCATGCTCAAAGCGCTCAACCTGCGCGCATCGTATTGGGACAACATGTACGATCGCGCCAAAAAGATTGATGCGCACTCGTAAATTTATCCGAGAGATTGAATTTTAATTTGAAGGGATGGCTTGACTTGTTCAAGCCATTCTTTTTTTAAGATGCTGAATACGGCCGTGTCGCGGCGTGTTCCATTGGGCCGTGATGCATGGCTTCGAAGTGTTCCCTCGCGAGTTGCTCCCAACGATAAGATAGAACGAATGCTGCGCTCGTTGAGTGAATCGGCCATAAACTCCACGCGTTCCATCGACCAGTGTTCGAACGCATGCCGCAGCATAAGGTATTTAATGTGGCTATTCAGTCCGGTTTGTTTGAAATCATTCCCTAGCCAGCTGTATCCAATGGCCAGGCGTTTGTGTGCTGCGTTTAGTTGATAGTAGCGAGTGCTACCGGCAAAGGTCTGCGTGGATTTGTCGAATATAATAAACGGTATTGACTGGTGATCGTTGTGGGCTTTCAACGCGCTGGCGATGTACTTCTCCAGGTTGTCTTTGCCCGATGCGTTTTCCAACCCGTATTGCCAGTTTTCAGGTTCATTCACGGAGATAGAAAGTAAATGCTCTATATCGGACGCCTGCAGTAATCGAAGAAGAACACGCTCATCCTCGAGTTGAATGTCGTCGGTAAAGTTGGTTGGCTGCATGGGAGAGAATTAGTCTTGTGGTTGTTCATTGATCCATGCACGCACATACACCCTGGGCACATCGCCATCCACAAAGGCAGTGCGATTGTGGCAGAGGAAGTGGTTGTTTACAAAGAGCATGTCGCCACGCTCGAGCAGAAAACACATGGCATGACTTTCTTCTGCAAAGTAGCCATCAATGGAATCAAGAAGTTCGGTTAAACCTGCGGGTGTAGGTTCTTGGAGTTTCTCTAGCGCTGATTCTATCCAATAACGCATGTATCTGAAAGTAACACCGTCTTCTTGGTCGTATTGAAAGAGGGGAATGTCATTAGCTCGAATGGCTTCTAGGTCTTGCACAGTGCCTGGTGTTATTACATCGCGGCAAAGGGGAGTGTGCAGCAAATCTTTCCATGAAGGATTTTGCTCCTCGATGAAATTGAGCAAGTTAGCAGCATTTGTTATCAGGGATTCTCCCCCCGAAAGGGCAGGTTGCAGGCAAAGAAGCCCTACAATATCAGGGAGGTAATGCTTAGCAGTACTATCAGTGTGATACCCCGTTTCCGCCTTGGTTTTGGAAACAGGTATAGCTTCTTTCGTGTAGTCGAGTCCACGGTCTTTTACATCAAAAAAATAGCCGTATCGGTTATTGAGATAACCCAGCGATCGTGAAAGAATTGCGTACAACTGCCTCAACTGGTCATCGGTATAAATACCCTCAATTTGAAGACGTAAAGCTCCGGGAGAACATGCAAGTTGTTGCGTCCATCGATTGCTGTATTCGTGCAGTAAATCAGATGAATCCCATGAAAACGAATTGGGCTTGGTCAACCAATCGGAAGTGTTGCCACTGGTGCGAAGCAGTTCATCCGTGAAGTGCGTGGGTATTGTTTCGGAAATGTCGCCGACCGAAGGCAGGTGCTTCCAAATTTGATGTTGTGCCTTTATTAAGCTCATTTCTTAACCTTGAAAGCGACATGCAACGGCAAGTCGATGAGCGGTGTAAAGAAGGTGGGATCTAGCTGCACATGTTCCTCATTGATATGCAACTCATAAACTTCCGGCATGAATAGGAAACCCGCAGTTCGCATGGCCGTGAAATAGTCTTCAAATGTTTTATGCACGCATTGAACGCCGACTGCTATTCCATCGCGACGCCATATTTCTCCGGGAAACAGAATATTTCGACCGCTGAAATAGCCTCCTCGCTTTTCGAAATAGAACGGGTATTTATCCTGCTTTAAAAAGGCCAACGATGGATGAGGTACAGAGAATATGAAATGCCCTCCTGGCTTAAGTTGATTATATACCTTCTTCATCACTTCAGCCGTATCAGGTGCATTGAGGTAATTGAACAGAAACATGGCTAACACAGTATCCACCTGGAACTCCCCATCGTGCAAGTCCCGAATGTCGCGGGCTTCATACGAAGCATTCGATATGCCTTGAGCTTTCTTTTCGGCCTCTGCCTTTTCAATCATCGCCTCGCTGATATCGATTCCGTGAATACTGTCAGCTCCTCGCTTCAATAGTTCACGACCCACATATCCTTCGCCACAACCAATGTCGAGCAATGTTTGTCCTTTTAATGGTTCGCACAACTCCATAACAAATGGTCGTGCGGAATAATCTGAAAGTAGCACGGGGCCAGTACGTTGCCATTGCGATGCTTGGCCGTCGTAGAGCGTTTTTGCGTCTTGTTCACTGTTCATGGTTACAATAATACTCTCTTTTCAGAACCCTAATCTACAAGTTTGAATTTTAACTCTTTGATTATATTGGCCGTATGAAATATTTGGTTGCTTTTTCATTCCTGTTAAGTGCGCTCAATGCCACCTCACAAATAGACACGTTGTTCTGGTTTGTTGCCCCTGAAGCAACGAGTGGGCACGGCGACGCACCGGTAACCTTTCGCATGGCTGCGTTTGGAGATGCGGCACAGGTAATTATCGACCAGCCGGCCAATCCTGCATTCACGCCGCTGGTAACCAATATTGCTGCAAACTCTGCGGTGTCGGTGGATGTAACAGCTTTTCTGAATCAATTAGAAAATCAACCGGCCGACCAAGTGCTGAACAAGGGAGTGCGTATTCGATCGACTGCTTTTATCACGGCTTATTACGAGATTATCACCTCATGCCAATGCAATCCGGAGATCTTTGCGTTGAAGGGAAAGAATGCGTTGGGAACAGAATATTATACACCCTTTCAAACGGCATGGAACAATGGAGGCTACTTCCCAACACCGCTTTCATCAGTCGATATTGTTGCAACCGAGGATAATACAATCGTTACAATTGTGCCTTCCGTAGCCGTTGTGGGTCATGCTGCAGGAGTCGCATATGATATAGTGCTGAATGCCGGAGAAACGTATTCAATGGCCGCCTCATCTACATTAGCTGCCGACCACCCTGCAGGTAGTCGTATCAGTTCCAACAAACCCATTGCAGTTACTCTGAAGGACGATTCGGTATCCAACGGTGGTTGTTCTGATATTATGGGGGATCAACTTATTCCAACCGACCTTATCGGAACTGAGTACATCGTGATGAAAGGGTTTTTGAGTGCTGGAGCTGGTGAGGCCATTTATGTACTAGCGACACAGGACAACACCGAGATTTTTATTGATGGCGCAGCCACTCCTTCGGCCGTCATCAACACAGGTGAACAGTGGTCGTATCTCATCAACAATACAACAACCTATGTAACCACTTCTCAGCCGGCCTATGTGTTGCATGCCACGGGTGAGGGTTGCGAGCTTGCTGAGGCTGCGTTGCCACCCATCGAATGCACGGGTTCTAGAAAAGTGTACTTTGTGCGCAGTGTGGATGGCGCCTTTGGCGTGAACATCATGACTCGCACCGAGAACATCGCTAATTTCACACTTAACGGGAATACGACGCTTATTCCTGCATCCTCATTCAACCCGGTGGCGGGTTCGGCAGGTGAATGGATGAGTACGCAGATCTTATTCAGCACCATCGATATTCCCTCAGAGGAGTTCACAGTGGTTGAAAATTCAACCGGGTTGTTTCATTTGGGCACTATCAACGGAGGTGGAGGAGGTTGTCGATACGGTTATTTCTCTGACTTCGGACAGGCAAATCCGCTGGAAATTGCTGCTAGTTTTTGCGAGGGCGATACAATCACCATTGAACCCAACGACGTTTACCTGAGCTATGCGTGGAGCACAGGTGCAACCACAGAGTCAATTGATGTTGCTGAACCTGGCGAATACAGTCTTACGGTGGAAACATCGCCCAATTGCATTGACACCGATACAATACAAGTGGAAATGTTCTTGAACCCGTTAATTAACCTGGCTCTGTTCGATACGCTGGTTTGTGATGATCCGGATCCAATTTCAGTGTCGGCTCCTCCCGGATTTGATACCTATTCATGGACGGATGCGGATGGCGACATCATAGGCGGCGGTCAAACAATCGAACTTACGGAGGGACGTTATAACGTGTTGGCACTGGATAACAATGGTTGCTATTGGCCCAGTGTTGCTCCGGTAATCGTTGATTTTGAAGAGTGCAATCTTGTTATTCCGAATATCATCACACCTGATGGCCCTCCCGGTGCGAGCATCAGCCAGTCGAACGACAACAATGCGTTCTTCGTGAAATCACTTCGATTATACCCCAACTCACAACTTACGGTATACAATCGATGGGGTGCTGTGGTCTACCATTCAGACGACTATCGCAACGATTGGGTGCCGCGCGACTTACACGATGGCACCTATTACTACATACTTCAATTGCGACAGCCGAATGGCACGTTTCAAAAGTATGCGGGCGATCTAACGGTCTTGATGGGTGAGTGAGGGCGCTGCGCGTCTTAATTAAAAGAAACAATAAAAAGCTTAGCTCAGGCTGCGAATTAAAAAAGGCCCAAGTTGATTTTTCAACTTGGGCCTTTTTATTCGCCACTAGTCATTCGTCACTAGTCACTAATTACTCGGTCTCCACCGCCATTCTCTTCAACGCCAACTCCTTTGCGAAATCCACAAATACCTTGTAGGCTTGAGTGAACGAGAAACGGTCTTCGAAGTTTTTATTGACGATGTTACGGCGATGCATACCGTTGATGAGTGTGCGGCGAGCATCGGGCTCGCGCAATGACTTATTCGACTCAATAAGGTCGATGAAAGAGGAATTGTCGAAGTAGCGATCAACCTCTTCAAACGTGAACTCATTGAAGTCGAGTGCCTCCATGAAATTACGTCCGTCGCGATCGAGCTCGTAGCAAAGTATAGCAATGAAGATGCTCACATCGCGCGAGAAATTCTCTTGCGTATCCTTACTCAGCAAAAACGCATATTCCGTTTTCAAGTTGAGATCGAGGTCAAACGAAATCTTGAAAAACTCCGTGTAGAACGTGTCGTTTTCTTTCAACGAGTTGAAATGCTCCTCATTACTGAGTATGAATTTTCCGCCCATTAATTCTTCTACGATTTGGCGGTGATTGCTTGGATATACCATGGTTGTTAGATGCTTTGGGTTGAGTTAGGTTGTAACTAGATTTTCAATGCGGGTTCTATTTTAATCTTCGGCAAGGAAATCGTCGAGGTTGTGGTGGTCAGCGTTACGCGCTCCGCTTTCTTCGGGAATTCTATCTGCAGGTCGCCGTCAAACAACAATCCGCACAGCGCAAAGAACTTGTCGGTCTCAATGTCTTGGAAGTCTTTCTCCAATTCCTTGTAACACCATGAAAAGAAATCGTTTACCGGCAAACTCTTGGTCAAATTGCTCTTGAACAATTCACGATCGAAAATCCACTTGTCAAAGTCGACCACGCCGTCTTCAAGAGTAACATATTCGTTGACCGAAAACTGTTCAAAGAACTCGCGAACCTTGTAGAGCATGTCCTTCGCATACACCATTGTGCGACTGCCCTTGAGCAGGGGAGGGGTGTCCATTCTGTATGGGTTGCGCAAGAACTCAATCCAACCGGTGAGAATGAGCGACTCAGTGCGAATACGCTCCAACAGTGGCAACAACTCGTTCACCAATACCTTCGACTGGCGAAGCAAGTCGGTGTTGGTTTGGATGAGCTGTGCATAGAGCTTTTCAAACTCCATGCGGATGGTCTCGTCCTGAAAATCGAGGCGGCGGCGGTTGGCATATTCACTCACGTCGAGTACCGTGCTCGTTACCGACTCCGAGTGCTTCACATCCAAAATACGGTTCAATGGAAGAATATAATATTCAATCCAGAACGATGCCTTCTGTACTTTTTCGCGGTATTCGATTCGATCTAAGTTCGACTTCAATTCGCGTGTTTCGGCGAGCAAGCGGAAGGTGTTACGTTCTACGAGGTCTACAAACTCGCGCACTTGGTGCGAAAGGTTTTTAATGCGCTCCTGTAAAATGTCGCGATCCTGGTTTTCGTACTTGCGGATTTTTAAGAATAACTCCGAAATACTGGTCTTGTATTTCTCAATCGTTTCAGGAAGCAATGGCTTGAACTCAAACATCAGGAATTCCATCAGTTTGAAATACACGTCGCGCATCTCATAATCACTACCTAGGCTGCGTATCACACGGTATTCGCGAAGGCGAATGTTCATCGTATGCCCATGCTTTTGAATGAGCATGTCGTACACTTCCTTGGTGATGAGTCCATCGGCAATTTGATACGAGAACAAGTCCTTCACCACATCGAAGTTGGCGTTCAGGAAGCTCAGTATGGTCCGTGGTTCTGCTTTTATCATAGCTGTCAGGTTTTTGCAAAAAGTTAAGCTTCTTCGAGCTCCTCTTCCAGCAAGTGGTATTTCAGTTTTACTTCGCTCAGTTCGTTGAAGTGCCCGGGCACTGTTACCGGCTCTTCGTTGATGGGAGTATGTTCTAGCGTCATCGTATTGTTGTTATCAGAGGCGCGCCCATGGCGTCGCTCTGTGTTGTTGGACGCACTGCTGTGCGTTCATGCCTGTCTTTTGCCACAGGTCGACGCGGGCGTCTCTCTGTGTCGTTGGACGCACTGCCGTGCGTCCGCTAGTCCTTCGTGTCTTGCTTCTCCTTCGAGATCTTCAGCTCCTCCCTACGCACAGCATGCTGCTTATCGTTGAGGTTGATCTTACCCTTCGAACGGAAGATGAAGTAGTACTTCGAGAATCCATCGTATGGCTGCGGTGCCGCGAAAATTGGAATGAAGTTGTGCTCTTTACAGAACTGCACCAGCTGCGGACGGTTGTGCTCGTCGATGGTTCCGATTTCGTCGATGAAGAGAGCAATCTTGTTATCCTCGCTGGAAATAGCCAAGCGGTTGATGATTGCCATTACTATGACGAGACGAATCATACGGTCGGTTCCGTCCGATTCTACCTGCTCTTTCAAATCCACGCGCTTCATGGTGCCCTTCACGTCGAGCACAAGCTCAATGTCGAAAAGGTCTTCGAAGTCAACGCTCTTGCCTGTATCGAGGTATTGGTTCAGAATCTTGAGGTCTTCTGCATTTTCGAATTCGAAACTCAGCTGTGCGTTGAGGTTTTCAATCGAAGCAATGCGCTCCAATTCATACAACACTTTCTTATTGTCGACCAGCTCAATCTTGAGCGACTCGATATTCGAAATGTGTGTCTTGGCCAAGCTCTCGTTGAAACGGTTGTAAACGAACGTCTTGAACTCCTCGTAACGCTTGCGGAGGTTGTAGGCCGGGTTGGCAAACTGGGTAGAGATACTGCCCAACAAACCATCAATCGACTTTTCCTTGTCGTTGATGCAGGCAATTTCATCTTCCACAAATTTGATGAACTCCGTTTCGTCGGCTGAAGCGCTATTCGTCTTGAATCGCAACTGGTCGAACGAACGGTCTTTCTTCACTTTAAGAACTTCACGGTCGGCATTGGCATGCTCAAACTTGGAGAAGATGTCGTCGAGCGAATCAGTAGTATCAAAGGCGGTAGGAGTGATACCGAATGCTTCAATTTCTTGTTTGCGTGAACGCAATTTAACGAGGCGGTCTTCCGACTTACGGGTGTCCTCTCTCAAGGTATCGAGCAGCAGTGATTTCTCTGAAATGTCCTTCTTTAACTTCGTGAGTTCATCTTCGGACTTCTCTTTTTCGGCCTTCAGGTTACGCAACTCGGTGCCCAATTCGCCACTAGACTTCTCGAGCTTTGGCTTTTCTGCAATGGCGCGCAGTTTCTCTTTCACCGCTTCAATGTCGCTCAACACTTTATCGAGCTCCTTGCGGGTCTTATCAATGTGAAGCGCTACTGCCCACAGCTTCTCGAGTTCTGCCTTTTCTTTCTGGACTTCCTTCAGCTCATCTTTCAGCATTTTTACGGAAGGAACATCGCGCAGCTCCATCTTCTTCGGTAATTCAATTTCACCGTCAAAGATTTTCATGGTGGTACCTGCCTTGGTCACTTTCTTCTTCACAAGCTTATCGGGCATTGCCGCAAACTCGGCCGAGAAGATGGTGTTCAGAATCTTGCGGGTGTCTTCGTTGCCAGCAATTTTCTGTATGAGTTGGTTGTCGTAGTTCTTTATCTGTGCATCCAAACGTGTGCAATCTGCATCATACTTGGAAAGCTTGTTTTCGATGTTCTTGGAGTCGAGTTTCTGATTTTCCACCATCGTGATGCGCACTTCGATTTCGCGGCGCTTCTGATCGAGGTTGGTGAGTGACTCTTCCAAAAACTTCTTGGTTTCGTAGCTGGCTATGAGATCGAGACGGGTTTGCAGCGCAATGAACTCTTTCTCCTTCATTTCCACTTCGGTTTCCTTCTTGCCGATTTCGCGGTTGAGATCTTCCTGGCGTGGTTTCAACTTCTCGTTTACAATTACCAACGTGCTTTGGTAGGTCTTTTCCTTTTCAAGTCGAGTGCTGTCGAGTTCTTTGATGGTGCCGTTGTACTGCTTGTCGAAAGCATATACAAGGTCGCTCACAATGCGCGACTTCGCCTTGTACAGGTTCACCACTTCGCGGAATTCCTCGAAGTCCTTTTGGATATTCTTGATCACCCGGATTTCGTCGTTGATGCGCAACAAATCCGTTATGTCTTTCTTGTTCTTCTGTGAAAAGTTGATACCCTCGTGCTCACGGTTGTCGGCAATGATAAGCGACTCTTTGAGCGATTTGTTGGTGATCAACTTTGAGTTGATGAGGTAGCGGTAGATTTTCGAGAAGTTGTTGCTCAATCCGTCGGTGCGCACACTCTCTTCGAGCCATACTACAGCATCGTTGCGTCGGCCACGCTGGTAAACAGTGTTGAACACTTCGCTCTTGCTCTTGAATAGATAGAGCTCTACGCCTTCTGTAGTTAGCAAATCTTGCACTTCATCCCAACGACGGATGCGCTGTGATTGTCCGTCGCGCTTGAAGAAGTAATCCTGGTTGTATTCACCTTTGAAACGGTAATACTCCAATTCCCCTTCGCTATCGCGCTTAACAAGAATGCAATACGGACTGTTCTTATGTACCTCAAACAGAATATAGCTCTGGTTGTGAGTAGGGAAGTAGTGATGAATAGTCTCCTTATCCCCTTTACGCTGTCCGGAGAAGCTCATTTTCGAGCCGTCAACCACAAACAGGAAGTTGAGGGTGTAGATAAGAGTTGATTTACCTACGTTGTTTGGACCAACCAATTGCAAAGAATCGCAATCGTCGAGGCGCATTTCAGCGTTAACGTAGGTGGCGGTATTAATACCGATGATTCTGGTAATCATAGTGTTTGAATAGGTTAGGGAAGCACTTACGAATCCCGTTTAGTAATGCGTTTGCCAACCCTTTCGGGTAAGCACAACGTTCAAAGGTATTTGCACGAATTAACTTTACAATGCATTGTTGATGAATTGGGGAAAACTGGCAGTTGGTCAGTTGACCTGGGTTAAGAGATGGATTGAGCATTGTATCCGTTTAGTTTTGTGGAATGCAAGGCCTAAAGCTCCATTCAGAGTCGTGGAATAAATCATTGGGGTATGATTGGCAAAGCCCTGCATGGTCAGATATAGCCGCTAAGGTGAATTCGGCATATGCAGACACGATTTGTTATCCGCCGAAAAGCGAAGTGTTCAGAGCATTTGAGTTGTGCTCATTGGAAGATGTTAAAGTGGTCATTCTCGGCCAAGATCCCTACCACGGCCCTGCACAAGCCAACGGACTTGCCTTTTCAGTGCATGCCGGACAAAAAGCACCTCCATCGTTGCGCAACATGCTGAAAGAAGTGTGGGACGATGTCGGTGGAATGCCATGGGTCGACCTCACCCGTTGGGCCGAGCAGGGTGTTTTTCTGCTGAATACTGTGCTTACTGTGGAAGAGAAAAAGCCAGGTTCACATAGTAAGTTCGGGTGGGAAACATTCACCGATGAAGTCATCCGTATCATCAGCCAACACCAACCGCACGTGGTTTTCATGCTTTGGGGTAACTATGCTCAAAAGAAGGAAATGCTTATAGACACCTCCAAACACCTTGTACTCAAGGCACCGCACCCATCGCCATTATCCGCTTATCAGGGCTTTTTTGGCTGCAAACATTTTTCACAAGCGAACGTGTTTTTGGAGGGGAAGGAGCTGTCTAGTGTGAAATGGTGAAATAGTGAAGTAGTGAAATAGTTGCCCTCCGATTTCGCACACTTCACCTATAATAAATGACCAACTTTCGCGGTACCTAGTACTTAGTACCTAGTACCTATATTCGCCCCATGTCTGACTCCGCAAAAAAAGACAGTGCTGAAAAGGCGATTGCGCTGATTCGATCGCAGGCGCAAAGCCGCGATGCAAAAGCGTTGTCACTAGCGCTTATCAAGGGTGAACGGTCAGCCTTGGCTCAAGCAATTACATGCATTGAAAGCGGACCGGAGGAAGTTGCCTCTGAGATCGTGCGATTATGCTTACCACATTCCGGCAAGTCAGTGCGCATGGGAATTACCGGTGTGCCCGGAGTAGGGAAGAGCACCTTCATCGATACCTTCGGCATGGCACTGCTCGAGGCGGGAAAGAAGGTGGCAGTGCTGGCAGTAGATCCAAGTAGTCCCATCAGTAAGGGTAGTATTCTAGGGGATAAAACTCGCATGGAGCGTCTTGCTGCTGATAGTCGTGCATTCATTCGGCCTTCACCTTCGAGCGAGACGCTCGGCGGGGTTGCGCGCAAAACACGTGAGACAATTTTGCTCTGTGAAGCCGCCGGATATGATACCATTCTCGTTGAAACAGTAGGAGTGGGGCAGAGTGAAACTGCGGTCCATGCTATGACAGACTTTTTCGTGCTGCTGATGTTGGCCGGTGCAGGTGATCAGCTTCAAGGCATCAAGCGAGGCATCATGGAAATGTGCGATGCGATGATCATCACGAAAGCTGATGGAGGCAATACGGCTGCTGCTACCCGCGCAAAATCAGAATATGCATCTGCTTTGCATTTATTTCCTGCGAGGGAAGATGGCTGGTTTCCGCCGGTGCTGACTACCTCGGCACTCGAGCAGAAGGGTATCGATGAGGTTGTGCAGTTGCTGTCACATTACACAACTTGGATGCAAGAGCGAAGTCTTTTCAACGAACGACGTAAAAAGCAAAATCTGTCTTGGCTGCATGAAGAATTACGCGCCAGAATCGTGGAGCGGTTCTATGAAAATTCGGATGTTAAATCAAGACTTGAAGCTATGGAGCGCATCGTTTCTGACGGTTCAATTTCTCCGTTTCAGGCTGCATCAGATCTACTTAAAGGAATCAAGTAGCTGCTTCTAGCAAACCGAATTTATCGCTAAACCGACCGGTTATTAACTCGCATTCAAGAAATGAATGGGCTTCTTCTACTTTCGTTGGGATAAACTGGTTGAGATGCGCTTGCTGTTTTTTTTGATTGTGCTGAAGCTCTTGTCTGCAATAGACAACCATGCCTACGCCCAGCAGAGCCGCTATCGCTTCTTCCATTATACGCCCGACGAAGGTCTCATTGATAACACCGTGCGTTGCTTTCTAAAAGATCGCAGTGGGTTTCTATGGATAGGCACCAACTCAGGATTGTCGCGCTTTGACGGTTTTCGTTTTACCAATTTTATGTGCAATCCGGCTGATAGTTCAAGTTTGAGCAGCAATCAGGTTGTTCATTTATTTGAAGATTCCCATGGCCAAATCTGGATTTCGACGCACGACAATGGATTGAGTGTTTTTGACCCTAGAAAGAATCGGTTTAAACGCTTCGTGTATAATCCGAATAAGCCCAATGGCGTGCCCAATAACAATCCAACCGCGGTTTGCTATGATGCAGCCGGCAATATGTGGATAGGTTTTTTCGGAAAAGGATTAGCGCGGTTCAACCCGGCCGATGAGAGTTTCACATTGACTTCCTTTGATACTTCAACCCAACTCTACAACTTCAACGAAATTATGGATGTCGAGGGCGATGCCTCCGGCAATCTGTGGATTTCCACGCGGGTGGGATTGGTTCGTTTTAATCCGATGACGGGTGATTTCACCCGAATAGAACAGCTTGAGTCCAATGGAAGCAAGCTAATGCAAAAGAACTTGTTTTTGAAGTTGCACATCAACGAGGAAGGAAATGTATTGGTGGGGTCGTGGGTAAATGGTATTTATGAATACAATCCAAATAATGGCTCCTGGAAGCAGCATTTGATTGATAAGGAAAAGCGAGAAAACTCGGGATATGCCAATAAAATAAATGATTTTATACTGCTGGACAAACAAAGAATTCTTTTTACTTCCTATTATTTTGGGTTTGGTATACTAGATTACTCTTCCGGCTCTATTGAATACCTTAAGTTGGAGAATGAGCGCTGGACGCGCACGCTAGGTGTGGAAACGGGTATTTGTCTATACAACTCCGGGAATCATATTTTCATGGGAACCAATACAGGCTTCTCTCGCATGACGGAGCGTTCGCGTGACATTTTTGAGTACGACGGTTCCTCCCTTAAGTTTGATTTTGAAAACGGTGTGAATGTGCTGTCGGCTTTTATTCAACCCGATAAAGACAGCCTTTTATACGGTGGATCCTATTACAGAAACGGATTGTATTCTTTTTCCAACCAAACGGGCAAACTCAAAGGATTGGTGCCATTGCGAGGGTATACGGGAATACTCGCAGTAAATGGTGTAACTCAATCCAAAGCGAAAAATCAGGTCTATTATATTGCTTCCTCTCAAGGTTTGCTCATGTTCAATGCGCAATCTCCGGATATGCTTGAGCGGGTACAGCTTCCGGCAGAAGGCCTTACAGGGGCATACATTTGGTCGTTCAGTTACGACTCTTCCGGCCTGTTGTGGCTTGCCGCAAGCAATGGAATCTATGCCTATAATGAGTTGAAAGATACCATTGTCGATTACTCGGATACATTCAGGAAGGCTTCGGGATTAAACTCCTTTAACCTAATACAAACGTTTGCAGATAGCGAAGGAGGTATATGGTGTGTGACTGATAAACGGGGGTTATTTCTTTTCCACCCGACGCTTGCCTCTTGCAGGAAGTTTAACACGGACAGCCCTGCATCCAATATTCTTAAAGGTAATGCTGAATCAGTGCTGCAGGATGGGGAAGGTCGTATCTGGGTTAATATGTTCAGCATTGGACTTGCCTGCCTAAATCCTAAGACCGACAGCATTCGTTATTTTACCTCTGCCGACGGTCTTCTGAGTGCTCGCATACTTTCCATGACTCTCGATGGAGCAGGCAACCTGTGGGCGCTTTCCGATAAAGGAGTATCGGTAATCAATACCAGTAATCTGCACATCCGCAATTTTACCAAGAAACAGGGACTCGAAATTGCCGATGCAAACGTCATAGAATTTCATCGGAATGGCACCATGTACATTGGCGGAAGGGACTATGCTTGGAAGTTTAACCCAGCAATGTTGCTGACAAATATTGAGCAGGGAATAATCTTCATTACTTCCATCGAAGTGCGTTCAAAGCAGTATCACAACTCTGAGAATTATAATGCACTTGATACGGTTCAGCTGAGTTATAAGGAAGATGATTTTCGAATTCGCTTTACTGTACCCGATATCGGCTCGGAAGTGGATTACTATTATTATACGAAATTGGATGGAATAGATCATGATTGGTTGCCTCAGGGTAAAGAAGGCGAAGCCGCTTTCGCACAATTGAGCAACGGCACCTACACCCTTCGTATTCGGGCTAAAAACGGAGCAGGCGAATGGTGCACAGAAGAACGTTTATTAACTCTGATCATACATCCGCCATTTTGGAAAAGAGCGGTTTTCTTAGTGCCGATTGTCTTTGCCTTATTGATTATACTGTTTTGGCTTTATAGGAAGAGAATCAGTCTAATTCGCAGAAAGGCTAGCGAGCAAAGTCTTTTCCGACAGCAGCTGAATGAACTCGAGAATAAGGCGTTGCGCAGTCAGATGAATCCTCATTTCATTTTCAATAGTCTGAACTCAATTAATAGTTATATCATTAAGAATAAAACGGACGAAGCATCGGCTTTTGTGACCAAGTTCGCCCGCCTCATTCGTCTTATTCTCGATAATTCGATGGAAAGCAGCGTGCTTCTGGAAAAGGAGTTAATGGCTTTGAATCTTTATATAGAAATAGAAAACAAGCGCTTCGAGAACAAATTTACCTGGCAAATTGAAGTAGACCCTGAGCTAGACACAGGCCATTTGCTGGTGCCTCCTATGGTCATTCAACCCTATGTGGAAAACGCTATTTGGCACGGACTTTTGCATAAGGATTCTCCGGGAATGCTTTCTATAAGTCTACAATGTAGAAACGGGTTTTTAGAAATTGAAATTAAAGACGATGGTGTAGGAAGAGAAGCCGCTATCGATCTGCGCAGTAAAACATCGCTCAAAACGAAGTCTCATGGGCTGGATGTTACAGCGAAGCGTATAATGAATTTCAACGGTGACACACTGGAAGGCGATGCCGTAAGTATCACGGACCTTTTCTTGCCAGAGGGCAAACCTTCAGGCACTTTGGTAGTGCTCAAGTTGGCTCTAGTTAAACATTCAAATCAAGTAAAAGCATGATGCACTCTACACTAAAAGCAGTTATTGTTGACGACGAGATTAGCGGTATTGAGGTTCTTGAATACACCTTAAAAAAGCATTGTCCGGAAATTGAAATTATTCAATCATTTTCATCGTCAGTTGAGGCATTCGAGAAAATACCTGCTATTGAACCTGATGTGCTATTCGTGGATGTGGAAATGCCCCAGATCAATGGATTCGAATTGGTGGAAAAGTTGGCGTCTTTAAATATCCAGGTCATTTTCACAACCGCTTACAATGAGTTTGCTTTGAAGGCCTTTCGAGTATCAGCGCTTGACTACCTGCTAAAACCCGTGGATGTGGATGAATTGAAAGCGGCAGTAAATAAGCTTAAATCACTCAGTAAGCCCGACAATCAGGCAATGGACGCGCTACTTGACTACATTAAAGGCCAAAAACAAATAAATAAAATCAGTGTTTCTACCGATAAGGGTATTCACTTTATAGAAACGTCGGATGTTTTATATTGTCTTTCAACTGGGCCTTATACAGTTTTCTATCTCACGGCAGGTCAAGAGGTAGTATGCTCTAAATCTATAGGCGAATACGAAAAGATACTCTCCGACAAAGGTTTTTATCGCATTCATAACTCCTCTCTCATCAATGTGAATCACCTAAAACGCTTTGTTCGCACCGATGGAGGTTATGTGGAAATGAGCGACGGAAAAACGCTCACAGTATCGCGGCGAAAAAAGGATGAGTTCCTGAGCTATCTGGGTCATTAACCAAATACCCGTTGAACTGTACCGGATATTAAGTCAATAAAACCATTCTTTAGAAGCAACTCCTGCAGGCAATCGTATTGAGTGAATATTGCCTCGAATACCTTCAAGTCATGCAAACGCATGCACCAATAGGTAGCCATAATTGCTTGCCACGATTCCATTTTGAAAAAAACAAATTATATAGCGTGCCTTTTTTTGGTGGTATTGCCTCTTGTATGCTCAATGCGAATGAGTGCTCAAGACCTTTCACAAATTGGACAATCGAAGCCTGTTATATTTAGTGGCTCTGTGAATGTCCAGGCAGGGCCTTACTTGTATTTCGGCGACGGGGACCCACGCAATGATCCTTTTTGGTGGCAGGTTACCGGATCGCCTTCCATCAATGTTTATGGTTGGCAGATCCCATTCAGCTTCAATTATGGAAGTCGAAATCGCTCGTTCAGTCAACCCTTTAATAGATATGGTGTTAGCCCTTACTACAAGTGGCTTACCCTCCACGCAGGTTATCGTAGTATCCGAATGAATCCCTATGTCATGTCTGGCATTCAATTCTTGGGTGGAGGAGTGGAAATGAATCCCAAGGGCTTTCGATTTTCCGCATTCTATGGTCGATTAGCGAAACCGATTGCTCAAGATACCAACGCGACCATCACGGAAGCTCCAAATGCGGCTTTCAAACGCATGGGATATGGAGCGAAAGTGGGTGTGGGCAATCGCCGGTCGTATTTCGATATCTCATTGGTTAAGGTCTATGACGAAGTTCAATCGATTGCTTTGTTCGATTCGGCCTCTCTAAAACCACAAGACAATGTAGCGTTGGGTGTTAGCAGCAAACTGGCCCTGAGTAAGAGGTTAACCTTCAGCATGGATGTGGGACTGAGTCTGCTCAATCGCGATATGAATTTAGTGGTGCTCGATACAGTGCAGCAATACAATCCGTTTCCGAGTTTCTTTCAGCCACGCGTAGGGGTTCAGTTGTTGAAGGCTGGGAATGCTTCCATCAGCTATAATCACAGGAACTTCGGCCTGAAAGTGCAAGCCAAGCAGGTCGATCCGGATTATCGGGCGTTGGCAGCCTTCTACCAGCAAACGGATATTCGCTCCGTAACTATCGAGCCATCCATTCGATTGATGAAGAACAGAATTAAACTGAGTGGAAGCATCGGTAAGCAGCAAGACAACATAACAGGCAGGAAAGCTTATACATCGGTGCGCACTATTAGCTCAGCGAATTTGGGTTTGCAGCCCACCAAGAATTATAATCTGAACCTCAATTTTTCTAACTACGGAACCGCTCAGGAGCAGGGACTTCGTGTGGTGAACGATACGTTTCGTGTTGCTCAAAATAACCTCAGCCTGAGTTTGTCGCAGAATTATACAGTAATCAATAAACTTCGCTCGATGAATTTCACGATGAACGTGAGCTATCAAGAGTTGCAAGACCTGAATCCCTTTGGAACCTATGCCACAGGAGAAAATCAGGTGTGGTTTTTAAATATGAACGCCAATCATATTCGACTTCGCGACAATTTTGGTTTGATGGGAGGGGTGAATGTGAGTCACAATACATTTTACACAGGATCGTATTTTCTAGTTGGCCCTACGTTGGGTGCCTCCAAACCATTTATGAGCAATAAACTGCGCACCAGTCTGAACGTTTCATACAACAAAGGTTTCCAAAGTGGACAACCTGCCGGAGCAACACTTAACAGCTTTGCTACCGTTGCCTATCAGATCAAGAAAGCACATCAATTTAACCTTACGATTAACGCTCTGCACAACAGCACTCCATTTGTGACTTCAACGGGGGGCACTTTTACGGAAGTCAGATTTTTAGTCGGATACACGCTCAACCTTCAACGCAAATCCTAATTGACCATGCGGAAACAAACACTTATCTCATTATTGTTGTTGTGTTTTGCTTGCTATAAGCTAGCAGCACAGCCCTATCAGTTGACGCTGTCCATCAATGTCAATCCGCCATATTCAGCAGATTACACCGACTATTTCTCGAGTCTTAATCAGATTTCAGTTACAATCATCAACTCGTCACCAACTGAACAGAATATTTATCTCGCCGGTTCAATTTCAACTACCGACGGAAACATATTCGTTCGTACTGATGATAATGAACGCTGGCCTGGATCCGCCCTTATTATTCCCTCCGGACCGTCGACTACAACACTCAATGGCACCGATTTGCGTCCTTTTGCTGAAAACAGCAATGTGGATTATGGAGGCATCACGCCCCAGGACATAGTTTCAGGTCTTTTACCGGAGGGTGATTATCGTGTTTGCCTTCGCGCATTCGACTATAATAATTACCAGGCGGTTTCTGCAGATCATTGTTCCAACACGTTTACAATAGCCTATCCACCGCCACCGGCACTGAATACTCCGGAGTGCGATGCAAACATAGCGCGCACGTCTCCACAGAATATTCTGTTTAACTGGCAAACCCCAATGGGGATACCTCCCTCGGCTCAAGCTCGCTATCGATTTACCTTGGTCCAGCTTACCGACGGGATTGATGCGATATCGGCTCTTGAGAATACTGCCGATCCGGTTTATACCATCGAGACGCAGAGCACCAGCATCTTGTATGGAATTGCCCAGCCAAACTTGATTTCACCTCGAACCTATGCATGGCGAGTTCAGGTTTACGACGAATTGGGTGGAACCGAGTTTCAAAATGAAGGCTACTCCGAACCATGCACCTTCAATTATTTAGAGCCGGGTAGCATGGGTAACCCATTCACGCTGGTTTTCCCGTTGGATGGCGATACGCTGCCATGGCAGAAAATGCCCATCATGCATCGATTTGATCCATACTCAGTTCACTATGTTGACTATGAGCATCAGTTTAAATTGCGCAGAAACGGCACCCAAGTCGATACCTACAATGCCGATAATACGTGGCCGCATGGACCTCAGCAAGGTCAAAGTAGTTTTTTGTCGGGCATTACACAGGAACAAAGTCAGCACTTGAACCTCTATAAACCGCTTAGTGCGGATGGTCTCATACCTTTCAACGCAGGAGAAGCATTCGACTGGGACGCGGATATTCAGTTGAGAAGTTCCGGCGGTGAAACCTATTTGACAGGAAGCCTGGCCGGTTCTTTTGTAAGTGGAATGGGTCGACCACGACCTATTGCTCCGATGAACAACGACTCGGTGGAGAAGAACATGGAAGTGACTTTGCGTTTTGCCACAGCAGCCCCTCCGTCACGCCTTACGCCTCCGTTTGCCTTGATGCAAACTTCAGGGCCGAACCATATTGTGAATTTCTTCAATAGTGGAATCGATGAACGTTGGCTATTGGAGGTTAGTCGAACACGCGATTTCGCCACCGTCATTGCCAGTAAGTCGAAGCGAATAGGGCAGGGCCTTTCCTATAATGCAACCTCTTGTTCAGACCAATGCCTGCTGGATTCTTTGTATCGCGATGAAACGTTTCTGTATACACCGGCCGACACGGGTGATTATTACTGGCGTGTCCGTTGGATGCTGGACCCTGTATCTGCATCCGGACCTTCGTATCACGATGGTCCCACCTGGAAATTTGTGGTGAAAGACTCTCTTTCCACAGAGCCCGAAACTCCAACTCCCGGCGAGTGCGTTAACACATGCGATGGTCCTATTATTTATCCATCCGAACGAGTTCCCGTGACGACAGCTGCTGTTGGCAATGTGGTATCTATTGGCATGTTCAGCATGACCATCACCGAAATCAACTGGAGTAGCGCATCGGCAAGTGGAAAAGGAACTATTCATGTGCCTCTCATGCGCGCACCCATTAAAGTTCGTTTTACATCTATAAGAATTAACTCCTCGAATCGTGTATATGAAGGAGAGGTCAACGCGGAATATGATAATGAAGCTATTGTGCCTGCCGGAATCATGCAGGGTGTGTCACAAATAGCCTCTCTGAATGAAACCCAGGCGCGCCAACTGGATTTCTTCGTTAATTCTTCCAGTCGATTGGTATCCATGTTAATGCCCGACACTCCAATGGGCCTTCCCATTGGCTTGGATAATACTATGGATGACCACCGAGTCACTATAGGCGTTGTTGGAATGACGTTTACTCCGGCAACAGCACGTTTGAATGCCATGGTTTCTATGGACGTTCCGGGCGCACATGGTTGGCTTAGCTTGGGGGCTACCGATATATGCTTCCATCCCAATGGACTTGGTGGTGACGGTCGGGCCATGCTTTATTTACCGTTGGACCACACAATACCTTTTGGTGATAGTATTTCACTGCGATTTAATCGCACTCGTTTCAGTGAAGATTTCAGCACAGTTCTCGATTCGGGAACATTTGTGAGCTGGGATTGCCGCGGATTTCGATCGCTGGCAATTGATGGCGCCGTTGTCTTCGGGCGTGACATGCTTGTAGAAGACTTGGCCGATGGAAGAGAAGGTACCCAACAAATCGAGGCTCAGTTCACGGCTAAAGTGCGCCGCAGAAGTCAGTGGCTCACACGCATAAACTTCAATCATCCTTTCCAGGTTAAAGGTGTGCCCGGATGGGGATTTGAAGTGGAAGAGGCATGGCTAGATTTTGCTGATACCGAGAATCCGGCGGGATTCCGTTTCCCTCAAAACTACGCGTTTGATACTACACTCTATAATCCCAGCGGTGCAGATTTGTCTGATGAAGATGCATCATTATACTGGAAGGGCTTTTATCTGAAGCGTCAATCAATACGCATACCGCCTGAGTTTAAGACCTATTCAAATCCAAGCAACCGCCTAACATTTGCGGTGAACGATATGCTTATAGACCGCTCAGGCCTTTCAGCCAGTTTCCGATTGGAGAATCTGTTTGAAGTGACCGACGGTAACCTCAGCGGTTGGGGTTTCTCGATGGATACCTTGATGGTCGACGTTGTTCAGAATTCCTTTTCGCGCGGCGGGTTTGTGGGCGAGATTCAAATCCCCATCAGTGACTCGGCCCTTGTTTATAGTTCTATGATTCGACAGAATCTGGTTTCGAAAAACTTCAGTTATGAGCTAAGAGTGACGCCTAAGAGTAGTATAAATGCTAATTTATGGGCAGCACAACTTGCCCTAGATTCTACGTGTTTCATTCAAGCAACCATCGACTCTGCCGGAGTGTTTGCACGTGCAGAACTAAGCGGTAAAATGAATATCAATGCGAGCCTGGATGGCGTTGGCAACATCAACTTCCAGTTGATGGAGTTTCAGGAGCTTGGCTTTCAGACACGCGCTCCTTACATCGATTGCGCCGATTGTCTGACTATGGGATTTGCAAGTCCGCAGAAGTTTATGGGAGGTTCTGCGGCTGCCAATAGTGAGAGCGAAACCGAGGAATCAGGTAGCGGTGGACTCAGCGGGTTTCCGGTCAACATTGAAGGTATAGGACTTACTATGCGCGATGGGGAAGGCGGCTTGAAAGCGGGTATTGAGTTTACACTAACGCTCAATCTGACCGGAGAAAGCAATACCTTTTCAGCTGCTACAAAGTTGTCAATCTTAGGCAAACTCAACATAGAAGGAGGTGCTCAACAAGCTTGGGAGTTTGACCGTGTTGAGTTGGATAGTATTGGTATTTCGGGATCAGTGGGCGTAGTTGAATTAGCCGGCGGACTGCGTTTCTATAACGATGATATGACCTACGGCAATGGTTTTAAGGGGATGATTCGTGCGACCTTCAAACCGTCTATTTCCGTGCAGGTTATTGCTCAGTTTGGAGAGAAGTCAGGTTTCCGATATTGGATGGTCGACGCCCAGGCTGTATTCACTCCGGGAATAACATTGATGTCGGGTCTCGATTTATTTGGATTTGGTGGTGGTGCCTGGTATCACATGAGAAGAACAACTCCTTTGCCTTCGGCGGCCGATCTCAATGCGGAAGCTTCAGCTACTTCTGAATCAGAAGCCGATGATGAAGATGCACCGCCCGGACTCACATTGACCGGGGTAACGTTCGTTCCCGATCAATCCATCGGCTTTGGTTTCCAGGCTACTGTTATATTCGGAAGTAATGGTAAGGGAGACGCATACAATGCTGATGTTACTTTCGGAGCTGAATTCAATGCGAATGGAGGTGTCACACAGATGTACCTCGAGGGTAATGGTTACTTCATGTGCGAAGTTGACGACCGCAGCAATCCACAAATCCACGGTGAAGTGCGCATAGCCTATGATTTCACACACGATATTTTCGATGCTCGTTTTGCCGTCACGGTAAATGTGGCGGGCGGTGTACTCAAAGGTGTTAACGAAGGCGGTTTGGCCGGGGAAGTGCATATTTACGCTTCGCCTGAAACGTGGTTTATTCATGCGGGTACGCCCACTACACCAATGGGTCTTAATGTGGCCGGTATTTTTAGAACAGAATCGTACCTCATGGTGGGTATGAATCTCCCGGCAGCTCTTGAGCCACCCGCTGAGGTAACTAGCGTTATTACTCCCTCTGTGATTGAACGACATCCGGGGTTGGCCAACGGTGATGGTTTTGCATTTGGAACACGAACACGCTTTAATCCGAGCTTTGATGTCATGCCAATTTATGCAAGTTTGGATTTGCAGATGGGTTTTGACATTTCTCTTCTTAACTATGGTCCTGATGTCTTTTGCGAAGGGGCGCCTCCAGGAACAACGATTGGTGTGGATGGCTGGTATGCAGATGGAAAGGCTTATGCCTATATAGGAATGGACATTGGACTTTTTGTGGATCTGTGGGTGGTTAGCGGTCGTTTCAGTATCATTAACGCCAACATGGCAGCTCTGCTTCAAACCGGATTGCCAAATCCAAGCTGGGTTCAAGGTACATGCGGAGGTCAGTACAATATCTTGAATGGCATGGTACGCGGTAATTGCCAATTCGAATTCAAGTTGGGTGATGAATGCAGACCTGCCACTCAAAGCCCTCTTGCTGGTATCGAAATCCTGGAAGATCTCGTTCCCTACAACGGAGAACAAAACGTAGACTGCGGTACAAATCCGGAAGCTTCTTTCAATGCAGAGGTTGATACTCCGTTCGATTTAAATGAAATGCTGAGCAACGGTTCAGAGCGTTTGCGCCGCTTCCGTTTTGTGGTTGAACGTTTCGATTTGAAGAAAGGAACCGTGTTGGTTCAGACTCGTCGCACCACTTCTCCCGACAAGTTTAAGTCGAGCTTGGTTCCCGCTGCGTTTTTGGATCCGTTTACGAATTATACGGTGACCATCAAATTGAAAGGGGAGGAGTTCAACTTCGCAACCAATACATGGGGACCTGCCTATAAAAATGACGGTTCGCTCATTGTTGCTGAGCAGTCCAATACTTTTAAAACAGGGGCTTACCCCGATCGTATCCGGGATGAAGACGTTCTTTTCTCCTATCCGTTTAATACCCAGCGTTACTTCTTGCAGGGAGAATGCAATGACGGCTTGGTCAAGTTAAAGTCGACCATGGATCCACTCTTTGCGACCAATCCAACACCTACCACGCTTCGGAAATTCAATGTGCGTTTCATCCCTGTTGACGGAGGACCCGAAATTAATACCGCATTAAACTACAGTGGTGGATATATAACATTCGAAATTCCGCAGCTGCTCAATAACAAGGTGTATGCATGTCAGTTAATTTCAAAAGATAGTACGCTCTATACCATGCAACAGAACATGGCCAATATGGTAGGAACCACTTCAGGAGCCGCAGGAAGCGCGGCTGCTTCCGCTATTACCTCTAGCCAGCTTGCATCGGTAACAGCAGCACAGTTCTCGACACTGCAGCAAACGTTTGCATCGTTGGGCACTGGTGCCGAAGCGCGCAACAATCGAATAAACGGTCGTTCGGTTCGGAAAAATGAAAAACTGCTCTATGTGTTCTTCTTTAAGACGTCTCAACACAATACACTCGTTCAGAAAATGCAAGGTCACAACCCTAGTTCAACAGCATCAGAATTATTTGGAAGTGTTACCTGGCTCGAACCTAAGTACACCGGTGGAGAAAGATTCGATTCCTTCGATGTTAACGGATTTCCGTATAAAGATGGTACAACTCCAATGCGCACCAAGTCGCTTGTCTATTTTGCGGATGCGCGAAGTGGCAACTGGAATACAACGTATACCACCCCTGTCATTTACGATTTGTATCAATTATTCCGACAAGGAAATTACTCTGCTCTCAAACTGCTGCGATCAAATCCGGATACTATCGGAATCCCGCCACGCTGGACGGTTCGCTTTGATTCTGATTACAGCGCTGCCGGACCGCTTTCGCCCAACGAGTTCTTGCCTCAAAGCTCGACGCCTAATTCAGTATTCTCGAACTTAT
>Ga0114980_10000470_pt1 | contig 29453 bp, 19 predicted proteins | sample S_140806_EF_Meta_FD_87018 | JGI IMG/M metagenome (GOLD analysis project Ga0114980, IMG submission 87018) | Freshwater microbial communities from Lake Simoncouche, Canada to study carbon cycling - S_140806_EF_MetaG | ecosystem: Environmental > Aquatic > Freshwater > Lake | place: Lake...
AAATAACTTTATAGCAAATAAAATTGGTACTTCTAACGGTGAATATCAAGTAAAATCTAAATACTTAATGATTGAAATGGCTGATGAAGCACCAACAGACGCACTTCCTTGTGGGTTTGAAGGTTACATCATGAGAGAATACTCAAATGCAACACCTCCATTTGTTATATACAAAACAAGATATTTAAAGGCGGGTGATGAAATTGACAATCCTCCTTTTGGTTCTGCAAACGGTGGTGATAATATTAGAATTTCATCAGGTGAAAATGTTAGAAGAGCGTACTTAGGTATTTCTAATATCACAGGAGTTGATTATGATTTCTTTGAATACAAAGGTAAACAACTTCCTACAAATATCGCAACTGATACTACAGGTCCTGATTGGGGTTATATAACAAAAGGGTTCCACTTAGATAGTGGTGCTACTATTGTAACTATTTCTAACGCTTATGCTACTTCAGGTCCTTCAGCGTTTGAAGTGGGTGCAGGTTCATTCTCGAGCGAACCTTTAGACAGTGATAATCCTTATTACAACTTAAATACGAGAAAATATACTTTATATGCTTATGGCGGATTTGATGGTTGGGATATTTATAGAGCGTCAAGAACAAACGCAGATACATTCGCGTTAGGTCAGACAGGATACAAACAAGGAGCAGCAGCTTCCGCAACGTATCCTACAGCATCAGGTTGGGGAGCGTTCAAACAAATTTCAGGACCAAACCAAGAGACTTGGGCAAACACTGACTACTACGCTTACAAATGGGGTCAATCAACATTCTCTAATCCTGAATCTACAAATATAAATGTGTTTGTTACACCAGGAATTGACTATGTAAACAACAGTAACTTAGTTGAAGATGCGGTTAATTTGATTGAGGAAGATAGAGCAGATTCAATTTACATCTGTACTACACCTGACTTTAACTTATTCTTACCTTCTTACCAAAATATAGAAGAGGGGTTAATTTATCCTCAACAGGCGGTTGACAACTTAGAAAATATAGGTATTGACTCTAACTACACAGCTACTTATTATCCTTGGGTATTAACAAGAGATACTGTTAATAACACTCAAATTTATCTTCCACCTACGGCTGAAGTTACTAAAAACTTAGCGTTGACAGACAACATCGCATTCCCTTGGTTCGCATCGGCGGGTTACACGAGAGGTCTTGTAAACGCAATTAGAGCGAGACGTAAGTTGACACAAGAAGATAGAGACACATTATATAAAGGTAGAATCAACCCAATTGCAACTTTCAATGATGTTGGTACAGTAATTTGGGGTAATAAAACTCTACAAATTAGAGAATCTGCACTTGACAGAATCAATGTTAGAAGATTATTACTACAAGCTCGTAAGTTAATTTCAGCAGTGGCGATTAGATTGTTATTTGAACAAAATGATGACAAAGTAAGACAAGACTTCTTAGATTCAGTAAATCCAATTTTGGATTCAATTAGAAGAGACCGAGGTTTAATTGACTTTAGAGTTACAGTTTCAAATACACCTGAAGATTTAGACTCAAACACTCTTACAGGTAAGATTTACTTGAAACCAACAAGAGCGTTAGAATACATTGACATCGAGTTTGTTATTACACCAACAGGAGCATCATTTGACAACGTATAATAAATGTGGGGGGTCACTCCCCCACTTATTTTTAAAATATAAATAAAATGAAAATTAAAAAGAAAGTTATTAAAGAGTCAGTTGGAATCAAAGATTGGTCGGACAAAACTTATTCCACAAAAAAACAAAATGTAGTTTTAACTGAATCTCAGTTAGAAAAACTTTTAGAAAAACTTCAAAAATAATGGATATTAAAGGGTATGTTAGAAAATTTGTTCAACAAAGATTGAACGAAGGATTTGATGATGTTGGTAGACCTGACTTAAAATATTATGCATTTGATTGGGATGATAATATTTTATTCATGCCAACTTCTATTTTGGTTATGGATGAAGACGAAAACGAAATACCCATGTCAACAGAAGACTTTGCAGAGTACAGAGAAAAAATTGGTTTTGAACCATTTATGTATAAAGGTAAAAGAATCGTTGCATTTTCTATTGGGGCATTTAAAAACTTCAAAGAGTTTGGAAACAAAAGATTTATTATTGATTCTATGGTTGCAAAACCCGGTCCGTCTTGGTCTGATTTTGTGGAATGTATAAATGGTGGGTCGGTTTTTTCTATAATTACCGCTAGAGGGCATAGTCCTGAAACTTTAAGAGAGGCTGTTTACAACTTAGTAATGAGTAATAAAAACGGAATAGACTCAAGAGAATTAGCTAGAAATTTATACAAGTATCGAGAAATAGGAAACAAAGTTAAAGCGGACACTACTGTTAAAGCATTGTCACCATCAGAACTTAATGACTATTTGGACTTATGTAAATTTGAACCCGTGTCTTTTAAAAAGGGAAACGCCTCTAACCCTGAACAAGCAAAATTTGATGCATTAAAACAATTTATATCTTATTGTAAGAGTTTGGCAAGTGAATTAAAAAGTCGTTACGGGGTCGAGGGTAGTCCTATGTTTAAAAATGATGTTGAATTTAATTCAAGTTGGGAACCTTATATTGGTTTTTCAGATGACGATTTAAGAAATGTTGAAAAAATTAAAGAATTATTATCTGGTGAGTATGAAGAATTACCTTTAAACTTATATTTAACAAAAGGAGGAAATAAAGTTAAATACTAGTTTCTAGTTATAGAATAAATTTAAAATAATTGAAAGTAAATACAAAAAATAATTTAGTAAGTATTTATAGTAAAATAAAATAAAAATTAAAAAATAAGAAAACATGGCTGATTTATTAATGAGAATGCCGTTTCAGTACGAACCAAAAAAGAAAAATAGGTTTATACTAACATTTGACTCTAGTTTGGGTATTAATTCATGGTATGTTGAAAAAGCGTCAAGACCGTCAATTAAAATCGATACAAAAGAAATTAAATTTTTGAATACACAAACTTATGTTGCTGGTTTTTTCAATTGGGAAAGTATTTCTGTAACTTTAAGAGACCCTATTGGTCCATCTGCTGCACAGGCAGTAATGGAATGGGTTCGTTTACATGCTGAATCAGTAACTGGACGTATGGGTTATGCTGCAGGTTACAAAAAAGATGTGAACTTAGAAATGTTAGACCCAACAGGAGTTGCGGTTGAAAAGTGGATATTACAAAATTGTAGTATAACGGATGCAAAATTTAATGATGTTGGATATGGTGACTCAGACCTTATGACTGTAGACATGACATTACAACCCGATAGATGTATATTAGTTTACTAAAATTTTAAAAATAAAATTATAATTAATCCCGTCATTAGATGGGATTTTTTATTTACAATAATTTTATTCAAAATATTTTTAAAATAAAAACTATGGACGAATCAGCAAAATACGGGCAAATGGATTTTAATTTGCCACATGACGTTATAAAATTACCATCACAAGGTATATTTTACAAACCAAAAAAAGAAACTATTAAAGTGGGGTTTTTAACCGCACAAGATGAAAATATTTTGATGTCACAAAATAACGATAAAGAAGGGATTATTTATTCATTACTTAGACAAAAAATATATGAACCTGGATTTAACATTAATGATATGTTGGATTGTGACGTTCAAGCAGTTTTAATTTTTTTAAGAAACACATCTTTTGGTCCTGAATATAACTTCACAGTTACTGACCCAAGAACAAACAAAACATTTGAAACAACAGTTCTTTTAGATGAGTTGGATTACAAACCGATTGAAGAAAAACCTGATTTTGAAGGGTTATTCTCATATGTACTACCAAAATCAAAAAAAGAAGTTAAGTTTAGACTGATGACGATTGGAGACCAAAAAGAGTTGGACAAATTTAATTCTCAATATCCGGCCGGCATGACCGTTCCTATTGCAACCAAAAGATTAGAAAAACAAATTGTAGAAATTGATGGTACTAAAGACCCACTTCAAATTGTAAAGTTTATTAATCAAATGCCTATATCAGATGCAAAAGACTTTAGAAGATTTGCATATAAATGTGAACCAAAAATCGATTTACAAAAAGTAATTCAAACCCCGTCTGGAGAAAAAGTGACTATTGATGTTGCTTTTGGGGTGGAATTTTTTCGCCCTTTCTTCTGATTATCAAAAACATCTTTTAGACGAAATATATTATTTGGTCAAGTTCGCAAGATTTTCTTATCGAGACATTATGAGTATGCCAACATATGAAAGAAAGTTCTTCATTAATAAGTTGATTGAAGAAAATAAAAAACAACAAGAATAATATTTATCAAATAAAACTATATGATGTTTTTAGGTTATACTGACCCTTTTGCTGGAACTGGTACTGATTCTAAGGGTACATTTTCATATTTAGCCGATATTAAAAAAGCAACAGTAGAGGCGTTTTCAGTAAAAAGAATTGAAGACTATTTTTTAACGGTTGAAGCAAAGGCAAAAGACTTAAATAAGTCACTAACCACTGGTCTTTATGAGTATGCGGAAATATATAGAAAAACAATTTCTGATGTTTATTTAGAAAATATTGAGTTGGGGTTTGCATTTGACGACTCGTCTAAATTAATTTCATCAATGGCCTCTGAAATGAAAAGGATGGTCCCTTTTACCCAAGCAAACGCCACAAACGCATTAGTTTTAGGTAAAGTAATTGGGGAAACTCCTGAAGAAGCTGCTAAGTTAATTGGTCAAATGACAGCATATGGTAACAGTCAAAAAAAGTCTATAGATGTATTAAACAAAGCCACAATGACCGCAAGGGCTTTTGGTTTAGATGCTAAAACATTAACCAAAACTGTGTCTGATAATATCCAAAAGGCTCAAATATACGGGTTTAAAAATGGTGTTGAAGGTTTAACAAAAATGGCCGCTCAAGCTCAAAGGGTTGGATTTGATATAAAAAATGCTCAAGCGGTTTCTGAGGATATTTTAGAAGGGGGTCTTGAAGATGCGGTAAAAAAATCTTCTGAACTACAAGCTTTAGGAGGTAATATAGGTGCGTTAGGTGACCCGGGTCAGTTATATCGTATGGCAATGTATGATATTGAAGGACTTCAGGACGAATTAATTAAAGCGTCCTCTTCTGCGGTAGATTTTAATGAAACTACAGGAGATTTTAAAATTGGTGGTGAAGAAATGCTTAGACTTAGACAACAAGCAAAAATATTAGGTTTAAGTTATGAAGAAGTTGCAAAAGGAGCTATCAACGCCAGAAAAGAACAAGAAATTGGGGCTAGAGTTGGTGGTTTATCAAAGTTAACTGAAGACCAAAGAAGTTTAGTTGCGAGTTTAGCAGAAATTGGACCTGGAGGAAAAGTAACTTTAGATATACCAGGGTTTGGAAATATAGCAGATTTAGAATCGGCATTAAAAAGTGACCCTAATGCATTGGCAGGAGCTTTAGCCAAATATCAAGATGATATGAATAAGACACCTGTTGAAATACAGACGGAGATGAAAGACATTGCTTTACAAACTCAAAGTATTCAAACACAAATGAGTAATACTCTTATTTCTATTCAACAACAAGGTATTAAAACATTAGAAAATCAAGGATTAGGTAATACAGTTTTAACCGCATTGAAAAATCAAACAGGATTACCTGGAACAGGTACTGAATCGACTTTTACTGATTTAAAAAATAAAATAACTACAGAGATAGGAACTGTAACAACCGAACTTACTAATTTTTATACCGGACTTAAAACTCTTACAAATAATGTTTTAACTATATCAGTGGCACTAGCGGGATATGCAGCAACATCCTTAGAGAATGTTTATACATCTCTTGGTGGTTTCACAGCAACCACCGCTTCGGCAACCCCAGTACCTCAACAATCTGATGCATTTGTACCTGCAGGTGGAGGAAAAATGGTTTCGGGCTCTTTTGGGCAATTTTTGGGCGACACAAAAGATGATTTATTACTTTCTCCTGGAATAGGAGATTTTTTTAACAAATATAATGAATCTGAAAATATTTTAAAATCAATTGGAGGTCCTATTAACAAATATAATGAATCTCAAAACAATTTTAAATCAATTGGTGGTCCCAAATCGGGAGGAGATTTATCTTTATTATATAAAAACGCAGCCGCTCAACCATCACAAAATTTAGTCGACTTATTAACAAAGTCTTCTTCATTTTCACCAACTAAAACAGAAATAATTCAAAAAGTAGAAATCGGAGGTAAAACTGAACTTACTTTGAACATTAACACAAATATACCACAAAATCTAATAAACGAAGTTTTGAATACCGCTCAATTGAAAGATACGATTATGTCCACAGTCAATACTAGATTAAGTGCTGAATATTCAGATAAATTATCAAATGCATTTATTACTCAAAAAAGAGGATAAAAATTAAGCTATGTCTATTTATAAAATAAACAAATAAATGGATAGTCCACTTTCATTTAACTCTTCTGAAAACTTTAGAAAAAGATTATTAACACGAAATCTTAAACCATATCGTGTTGACGGTACATCTTTTGGCGAATCTTTCCAAAACAAAGAATTTCAAATTGTAGATTATTCTGTAAAAGACTCTGAAGAAATTTCTAAAATTGGTGATATACAGGAAAAAGATTTATATAAACAAAATAAATATGGACCTGATAATAGTAACTCCACCTATGGAGATATGGTCAATATTAACATTAACCTTAATGTTGAAACTAATTTTGGTTTATATGGTTTTAAAAACTCAATCAATTCTAAGTTAGAAAAAATTGGAGATGGACAAGAAAAATTATTATATGTTAATAACATTTACGGACCAACAGAATTTGAAACATCATACGGTAATACCATAGATATTAACAAAAATTTACAAACAGAAACAAATAAAGGTAAATATGGTTACCCTTTAACTGTTGGAAGTGATTTAGAAAAAATTGGTGATACAAAAGAAAAAGAATTAATTGTTACAAACTTATATAAACCACTTAACACAAATGACCGTGGTTTTGGTGATACTGTATGGTATATTAATAACAATCAAACAATTCTATCAAGAGGAGAAGGTGAGTATAGTATCTCTGACACGATAAATAGTTTTTTAAATAGCATTGGAAACCAACAAGAGATTTTATCTAAAGTTAAAAATGCATACAAAAATAATGGAAACGATTTTGGGTTTCCAGTTTATAGTATAAATAATTTAATACCTTTAATTACAAGAGGTAATGGTGAATATTCAATATCAGACACATTTAATAGTTATCTAAATAGTATTGGAAACCAACAAGAAATTATCTTAAAAGTTTTAAATGTTTATAAAAATACACTTAACCGTGGTTTTGGCCAACCTGTTTATCAAATTCAAAATAATCAAGTAATTCAAACTATAGGGTCGGGAGAATACAATATTTCTGACACCGTAAATAATAGATTAGAAACAAACGGTAATGATAGGGAAGTTATTTTAAGAGTTTTAAATAAATACGCCCCTAATGAGTCTGCTCCGGGGTATGGAACAACAAGATATACAATTAATAATATATTATCTTTGGGTGCAAATGAAGGCGAGTACTCATACGATGACGCGATAGGGAGTGATTTATTTACCACGGGGATTCAACTTAGAAATATTCTTTATCCTATAAATCAGTACGGACCCCAAACCGTAAATAATCAAATTATTTTTCCATTCACTAACAACCAAACAAACCCTAATGAAGGGGAATATGGATTTCCTGATACGGAAAATAGCGAATTAGAAATTAAAGGTGAAACCGATAGGCCCATATTATTCGCTATAAATCAATATGGTCCTCAAAATTTACCAAACACAACGGTAGAGATTAATCAAAATTTGCAATCAAACCCTAATGAAGGTGAATATGGTTTTCCTGATACAGAAAATAGTCAGTTAGAAATTAAAGGTGAAACCGATAGACCCATATTATTTGCTATAAATCAATATGGGCCAGAACAAGGACAATCACAATCTACCGTAGTTCCAAATTTAAATTTACAAACAAACTCTAACGAAGGTAACTATGGTTTTCCTGATACACTAGACAGTGAATTAGAAATTAAAGGTGAAAATGAAAGACCTTTTTTATTTAGTGTAAATCAATATAACCCTGAAAATCAACCAACAGATTCAGTTGATATAAATAAAAATTTGGGTAAATTGTCAAATGAAGGTGAATATGGTTTTCCCGATACTAAAGGTAGTGGATTAGAAGTTATTGGATTTCAAAAAGAACAAGAGGCATATGTTAGAAATAAATATGTAACAGGCGATGGGGACTATGATGTAATAACAATTGATGAAATTATACCAACAAGTTATGGAAGTGCATATGCATATTCATTAACACCTTTAAATTTTATACCTTCGACCTATAGACCTATTAATATATTATTAAGCGACAACCCAAGAGGTTCTGATGGTACTTTGTCACAGGATTCCGCATTAGCGGGAATTGGTGCAAGACAATTAAAAAAAGAATATAAGTATAGAATTGCAAGTGAGTTGTTGTCTCAAACTTTAGGTAGAGTTAATGCTCTTGACTCATCGGTTGACCCCGATAGTGGTGAAATATCAGTAAAACCAAACCTTAACCCATTTGACGCAGCAGGAATAATATCAGGAAATATTCCGTTATTAGCTAGAAATTATACAATTACATCACCTGAATCATTAGTTGGAAGAGCGTTGAATTTTACAGCTAAAATAGCAGGATTATATTCACCGTATTCCATTATAGTTGGAGAATATTTTGACTACCCAAATAAACGTATGTTAAATAGACTTGTTGAAAACCCTGTTGAAGTTGTGACAAGTACTGTTATGGGAGCAATTAGAACAATAACAGGTCAAAAAAACAAAAGAGGGTCTGAACTTTTTTTAGCCAACACATCTAACGCAACAAGAAGTTTATTATTTGGTCAATTATTTTATAATAATTTTAGACCCGACTATAGAGGACTTACGTTAAGAAGACCTTCGTTATTTGCACCTAAACCAAATTTTTATGGTGGAGGTAATTCTGATGATATATTTTCTACTTTAATTTCTCCAGTTAATGCTCAACCTTTAGATAAAAACGGAGAACCTAGTGGCGCACCTGTTTACTCAGTGGGTGAAATAGGAAAGTATTTTGAAGGTGAATCTTTTCAAAATTATAAATTTGGACTTAATTCTAGAAATTATATAGATGGTACGACACCTTTAGCGGGTGGATTTACATGGTCTTCTAAAAAATCATATTTTAAAACGGGACAATTGGCAGGTCCTGAAGGAAAACAAAGATTTGGTGAAAGTAGTGTATTTACAAAAAATTATGAGTCGGCGTTCAAAGATACTGAGTCTTGGAAAATAGAAGAAAACAATGTATGGAGAGACGGTTCAATTTTAGACACAACTCAAAAAATTGTTGATTCTGCAGACAGGTCAGGAATTAAAAAATTAGAACACGTTGGTACTGCGATAAATCAAATATCTAAAGTTTTTAATGATGGATATGTTGAAATGACAAAAGGTTCTCGAGTTATTAGATATACTTCAAAAAACTCAGTAGGTAGTACAGACAGTACAATAAAAGGATATGAATATTGTAGATTATTTACAAAAGATGTTCCTTTTACAAATTATTCACAACTACAAAAAACGGATGGTAATATAAGAAATTATACCTATTCAGTTTTAGATAATACATATAACCTTAATATCACACCGTTCAATGATAAAAACGGACAATCGTCAAATATTATTAATGGTCAGGTTAAAAAATATATGCTTTCGTTAGAAAATTTGGCTTGGAGAACATCAAACAAACCTGGATTTACCGTACAAGATTTACCGGCTTGTGAAAGAGGACCCAATGGAGGTAGAATTATGTGGTTTCCTCCATATAATTTGAGTTTTGATGAATCTTCATCACCAAAATTTGAACCAACAAATTTTATAGGTAGACCTGAACCAATATACACATATAATAATACTGATAGAACTGGACAAATATCTTTTGATATTGTTGTTGACCACCCTTCCATCTCAAACATTTTAGTGGACCAAGAATTAAAAGATATAAAACCTGAGTCAGAATTAAAAAAAGTTATGGATTCATTTTTTGCTGGGTGTTTAAAATATGACATTTATACATTGGGTCAAAGATTTGCATCTTTAGCTCCACAAGATATTCAAACCGCAATTCAATTAATAAAATATCCTGAACAAGCAACAACTATTGTAAACGAAACACCTGACCCCGAACCTGTAAAACAAGAAATTGTAAAAACAACACCACCAGAAACTGAAACAAAAATTTCAGACCCCAAGTTTCAAGAAATATTTTTGTTTTTTGAAAATGCTCAACCTAACGATTCAAGTGGCCCAACAACAACTAAAGATTTTGAATATTGGTATAATGAATATGCGTCAAATAAAACATTGTATGATACAACAAAACCACTTAATAAAGTTTTCAAATATAGTGACGCAAATAAAGTGGCCCTTAACACAACAACAACCCCTACTTTTTCATTAACCGAATATGTTGACACAAGAAAACAAACCCTTAGTGGATTTTTTGATAATATATTACAAGAGTTTAATGATTTAAAAGAGTTTTTAAGTGAAGTATTTAAAGTTTTAGACTCAGGAGGAGAAGTTACTTTTGACTTATTAGCGACTGCCAGCTCAACAAACACTAGTGGTAATCAAAATTTATCTGAAAGAAGAAACGATTCGGTTTTAAAGTTTATAGAAAAGTTTACAGTAAATAATAAAACTTTAAAATCATTTATAGATTCAGGAAAATTAAAAATTATTAAAAAGGCAACAGGGTCAAGTGCCGCAATTCAAGACCCTAAATATTCACAAATTGATTGTACCAAACCTTTTAAATCACAATACGAAGAAGGAATTTATTCTGTACAAGCAATGGCGTGTAGAAGAGTAAAAATTGAAAAAATTGTATATAAACCAGGGCCGCCCGCAAAGTCAGAAACACCTCCCGCACAAGTAGAGGCTGCTGCTCCAAACCCTACAGCCGCTGAAAGTACAGCTCCAAAACCAACACCACAAAACCAAGTAATTGACAACTTCAAACAAACACCACAATATAAAGATTTGGCGAAAAAAATATTAAGAAGATTACTAACAGAGTGTAATTATTTTCAAATGGTTAAAGAGACAAATCCATTTATTTATGACACAATTAGAAGTAAGTTTCAGTATTTTAATCCTGTTTTCCACTCTATTACTCCTGAAGGTCTAAACTCAAGATTAACTTTTTTACAACAATGTGTAAGACCAGGAGATACGATTCCAACTGTGTCACAAAATGCGGCAGGAACATATAGTTTAGATTATAACGATGCCTTCAACAGTGCATTTGGAGCTCCTCCTGTTTTGGTATTAAGGATTGGTGATTTTTTCCACACTAAAATAATACCTGAAGACTTAAATATTAAGTTTGAAAATGGGGGTAATATACCATTAGATTTAAATCCTGAAGGAATTGGAGTACAACCTATGTTTGCAAACATAACATTAAGGTTTAAAATGATAGGAGGTCATGGATTAGCAGGTCCAATTGGAGAACTTCAAAATGCACTTTCATTTAATTATTATGCAAATACTGAAATGTATGATGAGAGAGCAACAATAACTGAAGATGTAACATCACAGTATGATGCAGAATATTTTGAAGCTTTGAAAATAAACCCATTGACAACACCACAGCAGAACCAACAGAACAAAATTGGAACTACAATCGGAAAACAAGAATCATCTACATATGATACAACATTAAGTGGATTTACAGGTGTTTTATCATATAAAGAAAATATGAAAAATTTTATAGACATAACCAAAGAATATGCAAATAGTGTTTTTCAAAATCTAAAAAATATAAATGATAAGTTATTGATTGGAGGAATTTTGATTTTTACAAAAGATAGAAAATACCAAACGGGATATTTTAATAACATTAACCAACCACAAACTAACTTAGTAAAAATATTTGGAAAAAGTCAGTATGAAGATAAAGTTGATGCGTTGTTTTCTAAAGCAAAAGAAGATGTAGAAAATGAAACTAGTCCGATATTGGCTAGTTTACCTCTTCAAAATTTTACAAATATATCGACAAGAAAAATTAAAAGAAAACTTAAAGATATGATAGATAGTCGTCAGACAACTTACTTGTCTGTAATAACTGAGGCGTCTAACAACATTGTAAAAAATCAAGTTGATGAAACTAAAACAATTGATTTACTAGACCAATTAAATTATGTGTGTAATTCTTTTGATGGATATTCTAACGATAAAAATGAAGTAATTGTTTTTTCTTTGACAGGGACTTCTGCGGTTGACCCATCTAATACGACATACGCAAATACTTTGGATGAGTTAAAAGGAGACTTATTAATTATTGGTTCTAAAATGAGTGGATTTAATAACAACTTAGAAACATATAGCCTAATTCCAACTGCTCAAGATGAAGTTTATAACGATGAGTTTGATTTTAATACCTTCATAGATTCAGACCCAGACGCAATAAGTCCTGAAGAAAATAGATTTTTTATGATATTTAGTAAAGAAATTATTGATGACTATACTAAATTTTTGAATGAAGTCGTCGATACAATTTCAAACAATGAAAGAAAAACTGACTGGTTTAATTATCTTAAAGGTAATTTAGGATTTACAAATACAGGTCAAGAAATACCAACAGGACCTTACGCAAAATATAAAGATTCAAAGGATTTTGTTGACGCAAGATTTAAAAGTTTTGAAGATAATTTTTTAAGTAAAGAATTTTGTTCAACATGTAGTTATAATTTAAATAAAGATAAGGAAAGAAAACTGAATTTTTCTCAAGTATTATTTCCTGCTCAAACAGAAATTGACAACATGAAAGCTCTAAACGCATCAACTAATTCTACAGGTGATGAATATAACTTAAAAGTTTCATTCAACTAATATGCAATACTACAACAGATACCAAAATTTTTTAATTAACGGTCAACAGACGGTAGTTCCATTTGTTAATCTACCCGTCAGAGCGTCAGACCAAAGATACATTTACACAAAAAATAAAAGTAGATTAGATAAAATAAGTTATGAAAAATATGGAACACCATATTTTGGTTGGTTAATATTAACAGCAAATCCAATATATGGCGGTTTAGAAACAAATATTCCTGACGGTGCGGTATTAATAATACCATTCCCATTAATAAGTGCTCTACAAGGCTACAAAAGTGCATTAGATACACATATTTTTTATTATGGCCGTTAATGACCCAACAAAATTCAGACAAATATATAACAAAGAAAATAAAATTCTAGTTGAAGCCGACTACGATAATATTATTTTAATTGACCCTAACAAAGTTGTTGATGCAGACAACAATGTTAAAGATAGATACGTTCAACAAGAAAATCTTGTTTTTTATGCGAATTTAGAAACACAAATTATACCAAGAACAAAATTAGCAATTGGTGATAGTTTTGATAATCCTGTTTATAATTCACAAATCGCATCCTTATCTACTTTTCCTGAAGATTTGAAACTTAATTTTTTAAGACCCAAAGGTAAAAAAGCATTTGATACGAGTTGGTCAGATGAATTTACAGGTAGAGGTGTTAGACAAGGTCAAGGAATTAATCAAAACTCTGAATACCAAATTAATCAAGATGGAAATACTGTTTTTAAACAAAAAGTTTTAAACTATGAAGATACTCAAACTTTAGGTATTACAGAAATAAAAGTTGACGTAACACCGGCTAATGTTACAAACGTAGAAATATCTATGGAAGATATTAGAGGTCGAGCTTTATTTGAACAAGGAGACAATTCATTATATTCTGTTTTTTTTAACTTACCATATCCTCCGTTTTTTTTAACCTTGAAAGGATATTATGGAAAAGCAATTAGGTATCAATTAAGTTTAACCGATTTTAACGCGAGTTTTGAACCATCGAGTGGTAATTTTAAAATTACTCTTAAACTTTTAAGTAGAAATAGCGCGATACTCGCCGACAGTATAATAGGATACGCTAGAAACTCACCAAAAATGTTTCAAACAGAAACAGTAGTTACTCAAAGTACTTCAAACTCCTCAAATAACGGTATAAATACAAACAATTCAACCACTGTTGTTGAATCAGTCGGATTACAAAAAATGAGAGAAGCGTATTCTATTTATAAAAGTAAGGGGTTAATTACCTCCGATTTTCCTGAAATAACTTTAGAGGAATTTATTGCTAGAATAGAAAACCTACCTACAGCATTAGCGGACGCATTAAAAAAGGCAGATTTTACAGTAATGAATGATGTTGCTGATTTTCAGACAAACTTAAATAAATTAAGAAACGAAGTCTACGCCAATTCAATAACTGACTTTTTAGATACATCAGAAAAATTATACAAAGGACAAATTTATTACCCATATAAAGAAAACATTTCATTTGCAGATAGGGCAAAATATAAACAACGCGTTGAAACCGCAATAAATAACTATGTTACTTTATTAAAAAATAACAAAAGTTTTGGAACGGGAGGACAATATAAATTACCTAATAAGGGAAATATACCTGGTGAAATACCGATTAAATTTTCAATTAATGATATTTTTGAAGAGATAGATTATAATACATTAACAGATGCAGACTTTAGAGAAACGTATGTTGTTAATTACGGTACTAATCCAACAGACAACCAATTAAATAAATCTATTGCCGACTTTAAAAGCCTTAATCCAAATTTTTTACTTGACACAACAACCAACAATGTGGTTAATGATTTTCCCCAATATTACAAATTTGGTGATAAAGTTGGAAGTTCTAACAATTATATTGCAAATAGTTTTTTAGATAAGATTCAAAAAATTAATGATGAGTTAAATAAAAAAAATGCAGAAATAGAAAAGTCTCTCACTCAGTTTTTAAGTGACCAAATAGTAAATGGACCAAATGTTTTAGGGTTTATACCAACTATAAGAAACGTTATGGCAGTTTTATTTGCCGGATTAGATGGGTTTTATAGACTTATGGAAGACACCCACACAAGCGCATGGAATCAAAGAACAAACCCAATAAGGTTAGAATCAATTATACCGGCATCAAAAAATTTTGGAGTAGATTCTAAAAATTTGGTAAACGGTACAAACCAACTTAACGATTTAAATGTGGTTTATCCTTGGCCACAATATTTTTTAAAAGAAGCACAAAAAGATGGTTCAGAGTTATACGTTATAAAATATCCTGGAGATAGTTCAGTAATAAACACTACAAAAGGTTTTGATAGTGTTGTATGGCCTGAAGTTGCGTTTACTGAGGAATACATTAACGCGATAGTACAAAAAACAACACCAAAATCTGCAAACGTATATAATAATCCGGCATCGTTAAGTAAAGTTTTATCTATAAATGCGGTAGAATTTCCATTCAAAACAACACCATACGTTAATACACAAGAACAAAGTTATTTATATGAAATTTTTGAAAGAAGTTATTTAGGTGCGTATTATGCTAAATTAAATAGAAATGGATATAACCAAGAACAAATACCTGTTTTCTTGGGAAATTTAGAAGCTGAAAATATAAAACAAACAGTACAAAGTAATTTGGCACTCACTAAAATTTTAAAAGAATTTTCATTCACCTACGTTAATTTTTTACAAACATTAAGAAAAATTTCAAATAATGGTACTGGTACAAGATGGACACTTTATTCTGACTCAGTTTTTACCACAGAGTACATAAAAAATTTATTAGAATTAAATGATGGAACACAAAATGTTGATGTTTATAATGACGTTTATAGTATTGACACATTATCCAATTCATCAATTGCCATAGACGGGAATGTACCACTACCCGATTCAATCAAAAATTTTATAAACGGTACGCCGGCCACCGACACTTATTTTTTAGACAACTACCCAATAACAAATGTTAATTGGTTAAAGACAAATTTACAAGGTGGCGATAGCATTTCATCAATAAACGACTTTAATAAAACATCAAGTTATGTTTATTTAGATGAGAAAAAAACAATAGCGAGGGTAAACGAAACAGAAAACACTAAAAATATTAATGTTTTTGTTTCTAAGTATGAGTTTAAAAATTTTACACAACCTTTCATGACAAACTTGAATACAAGTGTACCAGTAAACTCACAAACTTCTTTGAGTAATTTTTATTCAACAAGAAAAGAAAAAGACTTATATTTTACCGAAAGTATTTTTGATTATGGGAATGAATATAGTGGTCAAGTGGCAACAAAGATACAAACAACATCATTATTGAATACTCCATATTTTGTTAATGCTTTAGTTCAAGGAGTTGAAAATCAAAAAACAAACGTTTCAGACCCTTACGCAGCATTAGGTTATTTATATTTAAATTCATTACCTTTAATTACAACAAGAGAAAAAATTAAAAGTTTTGATGACACAAGTTCCGTAGCAACAGATTTAGATTATTTGGCGTCAACCTTTAACAAGTTTTCATCAATTCACCGACTACCATATGCTTGGGTTTTAAAATATGGAAGTATATGGCATAGGTACAAAAAATTCATCGAAACTGGAAATGACATATTAGATAATACAATTTGGACCGATTTTGATTATTTAAAAAGTTATGACACAACAGGGACAACACCTAATGCGAATAGTAAATTAATTTTTCCATCATATACTGGAGGAACAACTCAAGTAGAAATTAAATTACAAAGTACAACAACACTAATACCAAATGTTAATCAAACAATGGATAATGTCACTTTAGGGGTGTATCCTAAAGTAATTAATAATGTTTATCGATTTTTCTTTAACAAAGATTTGACCATTTTAAACACACCAACCTATCAGTCTTTTTTAGATGCGTATAATACAGTAGGTTTAAAAATAGGTACAAACTCAACTTCAGGAAAATTCTATAACTTTGGATTTGATTTACAAAATCCAAACAGAGCGTTTGTGAACAAAAATTACTACGCCTATTTTGATAATCCCGAAAGCAATCAAAAGTTTTTGTTAATCCCATCAACAGGGGGAATCAATATAAACCAAATGAATTTTGAATGTTTTGATGCAACAAATAAAATTAAAGAAGAAGTTTTTAATAACAAGGCAGTTTATAATGGAAGTGTTAGACCACTTTGGGGTGTATCACAGTTTGGTTATTTTAAAAATTCTTTAATTAAAAAACCCGCATTTAATGAATATTTAAAAGTTGTTTACACAAACAACAGTAAAAATTTAAGTTTCGAATTAAAAAATGCACAATCAACATATTCTAATATAGAAGAAATATTTGCGGTATTTGAACCGGAAATTTTAGACAAGTTTGAAAATTTATTCTTAAACTTTTGTAACCCAACACCGGCAGTATCTGATTTAATTTTAAATGAAGAACAAACAAACTCTAACTATACCAATCCTGGTTCAGTTAGAAATGTGACAGAAAAACGACTTTTTAATCAAATGGAATCCTTATTTATGGTGCCAAAAAATAGTGTGACATTACTAAACGATGAATCACAAGATGGTTTACTTTTGGCTGAAAAACAAATATCTAACTTTTTTCCAAAAGTCGTAGATTTTTTAAATTTTGAATGTGTTCTTAAAATGGGTAACCCCGGTAATTTTAAACGAAGGGTTTTTAACTATATAAGTAACAATCCTACATTCCAACCTTTAAACCCTTTAACTCTTAATCCATATATACCTGGGTCATTACCTGGTGATGGGACAGTTGGCTCACCTACATTAACAATAAGTATTGCAAACAACAGAGATGCGTGGAATGCTCTTAGAAAATATGTGGGAGTTTTTAACCAAATACCATTCCAATATACAAATACAGGAAGTGTAATTACAGATTTTTTTACGGCAAATAATGGAATGGATATTGAATTTACGGAGGCGAACATTGAAGCGTTATTTCCACTAATTAGATTATTTGCAAAACAAAAGGCTGAAGATGCAACTTTAAATAAATTAAAGTTCCAACAATCAATTAATAATTTTTTATTACAACAACAAAATTTTAATTCGGAGAATTTAACACAAACTTTCAGTAAATTAAATGTAGACTTACCTACGACAACAACTAATACAACACCTATTAAAAATGCGACTTCAGGTGATGTTGGTAAGTTAGAACAATATTCTGTTTTAAAAACAATGAATGATAAATGGATTTCAGGTACTGATTTTTTAAATAAAACAATATTTGAAGATTTTTTATTTCAAGATAAGGCGGGTCGAGATATTGGTGATGAGTTTACTATCGACTTAGAAAAAATTAAAGGTTATTTAAAATCAAACGACAACCAAAATTATTTATCATTAATATCTCAAATATGTTCGCAAAACAATATGGTTTTCTTTGCTTTACCCGCATACGTTAATTTTTACGGCATACAACAGGCGGTGGCAAAAAGTACACCATTACCTGTTGACGCAACTGAAACATTGTTTGGAACCTTTTTGGATGTTGATTATTTAAAAGCAACCCCAAAATTTTTATTACTATATACAGGTAAACCGTCAGAGTTTGTTGCAAGCAATTCTTCATTTTCAAAGTTTGCAAGTGATACATTTGATATAAGAAAATCTTCAGACAACCCATTAAGGGTACCATCTAACCCCGAGGAAGACTACTCCAAAAAAAATAGAGTAGTAGGTTTTAGTGTTGATTACGGAACTCAAAACCAAAGTATTTTCAAAAGTGTTTCGATAGATATGTCTGAAAAGAAAAACACCGCAGAATCAAATAAAATCGCAGCACAATTTGGGGCATCTGTGTCAGGAGACAAAGTAGCTCAACAATCCGTTTCACTTTATAGTATATATAAAAGTAGAAGTTATAATGTTAGTATTGAAATGATGGGTAACGCCATGATGCAACCGACCATGTATTTTAACTTAAGACATGTACCATTATTCTATGGTCCGTATATGGTTTTATCTGTAAAACACAATGTTACTCAGACTAAATTTTCCACAACGATTTCAGGGCCAAGAATATCAAGATATAGTTTACCACAACCAAATAGTCTATTAGATACTGTCAATCAAAATTATATAAACGCATATAAAGAATTAATATTAAAAGAAGTTAAGACAACAGAACCAATCACAAATGTGAACACACAACAAGGTACGGTACAACCCGGAGCGTTACAAAGTCCTGAAAATATTTGTCTTTCAGCAACAACGTTTACAACTACACCATTTGTTGGAATTAATATAACACCAATAACGGTTGAAGATTTAAAAACTTTATTAACGACAAATATTCCATCGGCTCAAGAAAAACTACGACCTCTTTATTTTGGTATTGCGTTTACTAGAATAAATAATAAAATTGACCAAGTTGTTTGTAACCCACCAAATTATAATTTATATGAAATATCAACTTCAAACAACTATACCGCAGACTTAAATGCACTTATAGCTCAACAAGTGTGTTTAACAACGGCTTTAGAAAATGATACATCCTCTAGACCTTATGCATCGTTTTCTGACTTTGTAGTACCAACACAATTTATACATGCTCAAGTTCAAAGTTTTTTACCTATTATAGAACAACTAAAAACTTTCAGTACAAATACCACAGATGTTGAAAAATATGCAGAAGCATACACTTTATTTACTTTGTTTTGGTTTGAAGGAAGATTTGTTAATCCTGGAGGGGGAGTAGGTTTTTATGTTAATTTACCAACCACAACAAATGATTTCATAACTAGAAAAAATGACAAAGTAAATTCGTCGTTCCCTGACATACAAGATATTTATAATAGATATTTTGTCCAATTTAAAAATAGTTATGGTATATTTTTCCCATAACATAATATTTATATAAAAAAAACTATGGAAATAAAAATGTTATTAGATAATTATCTAAGAAAAGATACAAAAATTACACAAAGAGATAAAGGTAATGGGTATCAAGAAGTTTGTGATTTGGAAACTGGTGATTGTTATACAATTAGAATGAAAGATGGTCTAATTGAAAGAGTGGACAATACTATGAAAACAAATAGAACATTAAAAGTCGAAACTCCACAAGGGGTTAAAACATTATTAAATGGATAAAAATGAGTATAGAAAGACAAATTTTAGAAGAGTTAAAACGTTTTAACCAAATTACAGGATATATTAATGAACAAGAAGTTGCACCGCCAGCACCTGATGCAGGAGGAGCTCCACCCGCACCCGACGCAGGAGCACCCGCACCTGACGCAGGAGCACCCGCACCTGATGCAGGAGCAACACCACCAGCACCTGACGCAGGAGCAACACCACCAGCACCTGACGCAGGAGGAGCCGACGCAATACCCGAACCAGTAGATGTTGAGTCAGACCCTGATGTTGAAGAAGTTGATACAAAAAAAGATGAAGAAGAAGGGGGTACTGAAGAAATAGATATTACAGACTTAGTAACGACTCAAGAAGAAATTAAAACCAAACAAGAAGAGTTCATGGATAGTATGTTTTCTAAATTGAATGATTTAGAAACAAAATTAAATCAGATGGACCAAATAATGTCAAAAATAGACTCAATCGAAAGTAAAGTAGAAAAAAGTAGACCGAAGTCACCTGAAGAAAAATTGATGTTACGTTCACTTGATTCTTACCCTTATAATCAAAAATTGACAGATTATTTTGAAGACAAAAAAGAAGACTTTGAAAAACAAGGAAAAGAAGAATATATATTAACTTCAGATGAGGTTGAAAACTATTCACCGAATGAAGTTAAAAAAACATTTGGTATTTTTGACCAAGATGACGATGAAAATACTTACTAACTATTTTTCATAATTATATTTTTGAGGGAAGAATTATCTTCCCTTTTTTATTTGACAAAAACGAAATTTCACTTATATTTTTCATAGATAAAAGAGTAATAATTAAAAATTTATTTATGGCAAATTCAGTATTAGATTCAGTACTTGCTCAGTACGAAAAAAATTCAACATCGAGCAACAGCACAAAAACAAACATTTCCCAAGAAGACAGATTGAAGAAGTATTTTTCTGCAATTCTTCAAAAGAATGAAAAATCCGCATCACGAAGAATCCGTATCTTACCTACAAAAGATGGTTCATCACCATTTGTTGAAGTTTGGTATCATGAAATCCAAGTAAACGGACAATGGGTTAAGTTGTATGACCCAGAGAAAAACGACAATGACCGTTCACCATTAAGTGAAGTTTATAACGAATTGATTTCGACAGGTAAAAAAGAAGACAAAGAATTGGCATCACAATACCGTTCACGTTTATTTTACATTGTAAAAGTTATTGACCGAGATAATGAACAAGACGGGGTTAAGTTTTGGAGATTCAAACACAACTACAAACAAGAAGGTGTTTTAGATAAAATTTTACCTATTTGGAAAGCTAAAGGCGATGTAACCAATGCCGAAAAAGGTCGTGATTTAATTATTGAACTTACAAGGGCAAAAACACCACAAGGAAAAGAGTACACAGTAATTCAAACTATTATGTATGATGACCCACAACCACTACATGAGGATAAGGCAATCATGGAAGGATGGATTCAAGATGAACTTACATGGAATGATGTATATTCTAAAAAACCCGTAGAATATTTAGAGGCAGTTGCTGTTGGGGAAACTCCAATTTGGTCATCTGAACTAAAAAAATATGTTTACGGAGAAGAGTCTGAGATTTCACTTGGAGGCTCAAAACAAGAAACTGCTCCTGTTGTTGACCCACAAGCAAACGAAGAACCATCAGAAGATTTACCATTCTAAATCAAACAAACATAATCGGGTTTTCTACCTAAGCCCGATTTTTATTAACTTTAAAAAATTAAAAAAATGAACATATTTTTAGCAGAAAAATTAAAAGATGCTCTTGTGAAAAAATACGAGTCTGAAATTGCAGATGCAGAAGCAAGATTATATGTGTATTTCACAAACCCTGTTGGTATTGGTGAGCATCCACAACACACCGAAGAAATGGATAATTTAGTCACACAACTTACAGACGCAAAAGATAAGTTGGAAACTATAAAAAATTTTAAAATTTACGAACAATAATGGCTATTAAAAAGAACGACTTTGGGTCTTTGAAAAAAAAGTTTTCTACCTCTGCAAAATATAAACCACAAAGATTCTTTGACCTTGGCTCTCCGTTTTTGGATGCGGTTGGTTTACCTGGTCCTGCTATGGGACACATTAATATGTTCTTAGGACATTCAGATACGGGTAAGACAACGGCATTAGTTAAGACTGCGGTTGATGCTCAGAAGAAAGGTATTTTACCTGTATTTATCATCACTGAACAAAAATGGTCGTTTGACCACGCTAAGTTAATGGGGTTTGAATGTGAAGAAGTTGTTGACACAGAAACAGGAGAATTAGAGTGGGATGGTTTTTATATATTCAATAATAACTTTGATTATATTGAACAAATCACAGATTACATTAATGATTTATTAGACGCTCAAGAAAAGGGTGATATTGATTATTCATTGTGTATTATGTGGGACTCAGTTGGTTCTGTTCCTTGTAAAATGACTTACGAAGGTAAAGGAGGTAAACAACACAACGCAAGTGTTTTGGCCGACAAGATTGGTATGGGTATTAACCAACGTATTTCAGGTTCACGTAAAGCTGACTCTAAATACGAAAATACCTTAATCATTGTTAATCAACCTTGGGTTGAATTACCTGACAATCCATTCGGACAACCTAAAATTAAAGCAAAAGGTGGTGAGGCTATTTGGTTGAACTCTTCATTAGTATTCTTATTTGGAAATCAAAAAGGAGCTGGTACAACAAAAATTACAGCAACTAAAGATAAGAGAACTGTTAAGTTTGCATCAAGAACTAAGGTGTCTGTTATGAAAAATCACATCAACGGACTTGGTTTTGAAGATGGAAAGATTATCGTAACACCACACGGTTTCTTACCAGGAAAAGAAGCTTCCGAAGAAAAGGCATCAATCGAACAATACAAAAAAGAATATGCCGAGTATTGGAAGGAAATAATCGGAGTTGATGGTGACTTTGATTTGAAAGCAGAAAAAGAAGAAGTAGAGTAGTAACAATTAAAAACAAAAAAAGTGACAAAAACCTTATTGGTTGATGGAAACAATTTGATGAAAATTGGTTTTCATGGTGTGAAAGATTATTTCCACAAAGGAAAACATATTGGGGCCATTTGGCACTTTTTGAATACTTTAAGAAAGTTTTTAGAGGAGAACAACTATAATAAAGTTGTAGTATTTTGGGATAGCGACACGAACTCATCACAGAGAAGGTTGATATACCCCAAGTATAAATTAAACCGTAGAGACCTTTCTAATGAGATTAAACAAGACTCTTATGATGAACAAAAACAACGAGTTAAGCAATATCTTGAAGAGATGTTTGTTAGACAACTTGAAGTTGAAAATTCAGAAGCGGATGATTTAATTGCGTATTACTGTCAAATTTCTGAAGACGAGAATAAAACAATTTTCTCAAGCGATAGAGACCTTACACAACTTATTTCTGAAAAGGTAACTATTTATTCACCATCCACAAAAAGATATTATAAGATGGGGGACACTATCAAAATGAGCGATTTTGAAGTTCCCCATTATAATGTCAAAATAATTAAAATCCTTACAGGTGATTCATCCGATAATATCGACGGTATTTTTTATTTAGGTGAAAAGACTTTAATTAAGTTTTTTCCTGAGATACTTGAAAAAGAAGTGGAATTATCCGATATTTTATCAAAAGGGGAAAAACTCCTTAAAGAAAATAAAGACAACAAATCATTACAAAATCTTTTGTCTGGTAAAACAAAAGAAGGTATATTTGGCGATGAGTATTATGCAATTAATAAAAAACTAATTGATTTAGATGAACCACTAATAAATCAAGAAGGTAAAGAGTTAGTTAGTTCGTACTATTCAGAATCATTAGACCCTGATGGTAGAGGGTATAAAAACCTAATTCGAATGATGATGGAAGACGGGATATTTAAATACCTACCAAAAACAGATGATAATTGGATTTATTTTTTAAAACCGTTTTTAAAGTTAACAAGAAAAGAAAAAACAAAATTTAAAACAAAAAACTAAAATTATGAAAGAAAATCAGGACATTACTAAAGTTGAATTTCTAATTACATTAAATGACAACTTCGTCGTACAACGTTTTTTCAATGTAAGAAACATTAACCAAAAGGCTAAAAATAGTATTGAGTTATTGGACTACATGAAATCATTGTCAGAAGAGTTAAAAACAAAACTAAGAAACAAAACAGTTTTCTATATGTTGGAAAATCGGTTCCAAATTGAAGAAGACTCATCTATCTTAGATACATCAAATACTGATGGTCCGGAAGTTTTTAATTTGATTATTCGAATTGGAAATGAGACAATTTGTCATACCATCATCGACGCTAAAGTATACCCACCAAAGGCTAGATATACCCTGGATATACGACCAACAATAAAAACGATATTAAAAGATTTAACTGACATTTTTTCAGATAAAAATTTATCTTATAATTACCTTAATTATTCGTTGGCTTAATCATATTTATCATATAGAAATAAAAAAAATACAGAATATGTCAGACAAAAAAAACTTCGGATACTTAGGAAATACTTTTCAAATTCAATTATTAAACAATATTATTTTATATAAAGATTTCTCAAATTCCATTCTTGAAGTTATTGACCCACACTATTTTGACAACCAATATTTTCGTATTATTTGTCAAATGATTAAGGAGTTTTATTCAAACTATGAACATACTCCAACATTTGATACATTAGAACAACTTACAAAGTCAGAAATATCTTCTCCAATGGCTCAAAAGAGTGTTTTGGATACATTACAACAAGTAAAAGATGTATCTGATGACGGTTCATTATTTGTTCAAGAAAAGTCATTAAAATTCTGTAAACAACAAGAATTACAGAAGGTTATGACCAAAGCTCAATCAATCATTGATAAGGGTGATTTTGAAAGTTATGACCACTTAGAAGAAATGGTAAGAGGAGCGTTACAAGTTGGTGAGGTCGATAAAGGAACAACCGACGTTTTCTTCAACCTTGATGAGGTTTTAAACGACGATTACAGACACCCAATTCCAATTGGAGTTGCAGGTATTGATAACCTATTGAAAGGTGGTTTAGCCAAGGGTGAGATTGGTGTTATTTTAGCACCGACGGGGGTAGGTAAATCCACATTTACTACTAAAATTGCAAACCACGCATTCAACTTGGGATATAATGTTCTTCAAATATTTTTTGAAGACAACCCAAAAATTATCCAAAGAAAACATTATACACTTTGGACGGGAATCCACCCTGATGACATGTCTGAAAATAAAGATGAAGTTATGGCGAAGGTAAAACACATTAAGGAAACTATGAAAAATAAGTTGATTATAAAAAAACTTCCATCCGACACCGTAACTATGAATCAAATCAAAAATCAAGTTAGAAAGATGATGGCTGAAGGAATTAGAATTGATATGATTATTTTAGATTATATTGACTGTGTTGTTCCTGACAAAATGATGGGTGATGAATGGAAAAGTGAAGGTTCAGTAATGAGAGGGTTTGAATCAATGTGTCATGAGTTGGACATCGCAGGTTGGACAGCAACACAAGGAAATCGTAATTCGATTTCGTCAGAAGTGGTTACAACAGACCAAATGGGCGGGTCAATTAAAAAGGCTCAAGTTGGTCACGTAATCATTACTGTAGCTAAGAGTCTACAACAGAAAGAAATGAACTTGGCAACAATTGCCATTACCAAATCAAGAATTGGTAAGACGGAGTTGTTTTTGAAAACTGTAAATTTGACAACGGAATGTTAGAAATAGACACAGAACAAAGTATGACTTTCTTAGGTTTGGAAGAACAAAAAGAAGAAAAAAATAAAAATAGAATCAAAGAGCTTTTAGAAAAGAAAAAGCAAAAAGAACAACAATCTTAAATTAATTAAAAATTATGGAAAAATTATTAACAGAAAATCCTGGTAGGTTTGTCATCTTCCCAATTGAACACAATGATATATGGGAATTTTACAAACAACACCAAGCTGCGTTTTGGACCGCAGAAGAAGTCGATTTAACAAATGACATCAGAGATTGGGAAAATTTAACAGAAAACGAAAAATACTTTATCAAGAATGTACTGTCATTTTTCGCAGCTTCAGATGGTATTGTAAATGAAAATTTAGCGGAAAACTTTTATCGAGAAGTTCAATATCCTGAGGCTAAGTTTTTCTATGGATTTCAGTTGGCGATGGAAAATATTCATTCATTAATGTATTCATTGTTAATAGATACTTACATCTCAAATTCAAAAGAAAAAGACGAGTGTTTCAATGCAATTGACAGACTACCTGCAGTTCAAAAGAAAGCTAAATGGGCGTTGGAATGGATTGAAAAATCATCATTCGCCGAAAGGTTAGTTGCGTTTGCTGCCGTTGAAGGTATTTTCTTTTCAGGTTCTTTTTGTTCTATTTTTTGGATGAAATCAAGAGGAATTATGCAAGGATTATGTAACGCTAATTCACTTATCTTTAAAGATGAAAACTTACATTGTGATTTTGCAATTCATTTATTAAATAACCACTTAGAAGAAAGACCATCAGAAAAAAGAATTAAAGAAATTTTACTTTCAGCATTAGAAATTGAAAAAGAATTTATCACCGAATCACTTCCAGTATCATTAATTGGTATGAACTCAAATTTAATGAAACAATACTTAGAGTTTGTTGTTGATGGTTTGTTAGTGAAAATGGGTTGTAGTAAAGAATTTAATGTTGAACAACCATTCAAGTTTATGGAACAAATTGCAGTTGAAACAAAAGGAAATTTCTTTGAATCAAGAACAATGGAATACCAAAAAGCGAAATTAAACGAAACTATAACATTCACAGAAGATTTTTAAATTTATTAATATGTCATTAAAAATAACCAAAAGAAACGGAGAAAACGTCGCGTTCAATCCGCAAAAAATTTATAACAGAGTAAAACGTTCATCAAAAGGTTTGAACGTAAACTCAGATGAAATTTTTATTAAAGTAATTACATCAGTTCCGACTGAGGGAGAAGTAACAACAAAAGAACTTGATAAGTTAATTTATGAGATTGCCGCAGCATATACGGGAAGTCATCACGACTATTCAAGAATGGCTTCGTCGGTTGCAATATCCTCATACCATAAAGAAACTGATGAAAGTTTTTCAAAAACTATGAGATTGCTTTACGAGGATGGGGTAGTTAATGAAGAGTTAATTAAACAAATTGAATACTATGGTGAAGATGTTGTTGATGTTGCAATTAAACATGACAACGATTATAACTTTGATTATTTTGCTTGGAGGTCATTACAAGAAATGTATTTGTTAAAAAGACCAAATGGGAAAGTTGTTGAACGACCACAACACATGTATATGAGAGTTGCTATATGGGTTACTAATACTTTAGAGGAGGCATTAGAATATTATAACTCTTTATCGGCACAACTTATTTCACCGGCAACACCAATTATGATTAACTCTGGTACCAAAACACCACAACTAGCATCTTGTGTTTTACACTACAACGATTCAGACTCAAGAGAAGGTTTGTTAAATACAATGAATGATATTTCAACTTATTCATCGGACGCGGCAGGAATTGGTCTTTCAATGTCTAACATAAGAAGTAAAGAAAGTAGAATTTCAAGTTCAGGTGGTTATGCGGGTGGATTGTTGAAATATTTAAAAATCGTTAATGAGTCTTTAAGATTTTTTAATCAACAAGGTAGAAGACCGGGTAGTGCTGCTATATATCTTGAACCTTGGCACAAAGACATATTTGATTTATTAGATATTAAAAAGAACACAGGAGCCGAAGAGTTAAGAGCTCGTGATTTGTTTACCGCGCTTTGGATTCCTGACAACTTTATGAATGCAGTTAAGAACAACACCGATTGGTATTTATTCTGTCCTAATGATATTAAAAAGGCAGGACTAAAAGCATTACAAGAATGTTTTGGAGATGAATACGAAGAAGTATATAACACGGCAGTTAACATGGGTATTGGTAAAAAAGTTAAAGCACAAGACATTTGGAGTAAAATTGTCGAGTCTCAAGTAGAAACGGGTGTTCCTTATTTATGTTCTAAAGATAGCGCGAACAAAAAAACTAACCATCAAAATATTGGAGTAATTAAACAATCTAACCTATGTAATGAGATTTACCAATACACAGATGAAAAAACCACTGCAATTTGTACTTTGTCGTCGGTAGTGTTAAAAAATTATATAAAAGACGGTCAGTTCAATTATCATTTATTAATAAGTGAAGTTAGAAAAATTGTTAAAGCATTAAACAATGTTATTGATAAAAATACCTACTCTACCGAAAAAGGTCATAGAGGTGGATTAGAACAAAGAGCGATTGCAATTGGAACACAAGGATTGGCGGATGTATTTTATTTAATGGATTATATATTTACCTCACCTGAGGCTAAAAAATTAAATAAAAATATTTTTGAAACAATCTATTACGCGGCTATTCTTGAAAGTAATGACTTGTGTAAAAAAGGGATAAGAACTCCATATGAGTTTTTTAAAGGTTCACCTATGTCACAAGGGATTTTTCAATTTGACATGTGGGGACTTTCTGAAGAAGATTTGTTTATGGATTGGAAAACCTTGAAAAAAGATGTTATGACTTATGGTGTATGTAATTCATTATTCACCGCTCAAATGCCTGTGGCGTCTTCCGCCAAAATCACAGGTTCATTTGAAATGACAGAACCCGCACATTCGGCTTTATTTAATAGACGAGTTGTTGGGGGAGAAATTATGATTGTAAACAAATATCTAATCAACGACTTTGAAAAAATTGGAATTTGGTCTGAGGATTTAAAAAATGAAATTATTATGAACGAAGGTTCAATTCAAAATATTAATTTCAACAATTACTTAGATACTGAAGAAAAAGGTTATAATAGAAAGGTTAAAAGAATTGAACATTTGATTCCGAAATACAAAACTATTTGGGAAATTTCACAAAAAGAACTGATTGACATGTCAGCCGAAAGGGCTCCGTTTATCGACCAATCACAATCTATGAACATTTACATGTCAAATCCAACACTTTCTAAAATAACATCTTCACATTTTTATGGATGGGAAAAAGGTTTAAAGACTCTTTGTTATTACGTAAGAACAAAAGCCATTTCAACAGGGGCAAAACACTTAGCTTTAGATGTTACAAAAAAGGAAAAACCAAAGGTAGAATATTCATACACGAATCTCCCACCAAAACCAACTAATTCAGACTTTGATTGTTTTGGTTGTTCTTCTTAAAAATTAATCCGAGTTATACTCGGATTTTTTATTTATATCTATTTAACTAAAAATGTTTGATATTATATTTATGTTTTATGGTTATTGTAATAACTTAT